>Ga0209281_1000863_pt1 | contig 26499 bp, 25 predicted proteins | sample MedtruBG_FD_187514 | JGI IMG/M metagenome (GOLD analysis project Ga0209281, IMG submission 187514) | Root nodule microbial communities of legume samples collected from California, USA - Medicago truncatula BG (SPAdes) (version 2) | ecosystem: Host-associated > Plants > Roots > Nodule | place... | reverse complement strand
CAGGATGAGCTTAAAGCGGCAGTAGAGGCCTACCAGCAGAAAACCTGTGCTGGGTTGAGTCCAGATGCTTGTTCGGCCAAGTTGCACGCTAACAGAGATGAAATGCTGAAAGGCGCCGCCGGTTTTGGTATAGACTTTGTACCTGTGGTGGGGGATATCAAGAGCTTTGCGGAAGCGCAGAGCGCACTGGATTACCTGGCCGCGACAGTAGGGTTGGTTCCTGTACTGGGCGATGGTGCCGGTAAGTTCATCAAGGCGGCAGAGAAAGCGCTGGCAAAAGGTGATGTTGCTGACGCATCGAAGTTACTCAATAAGGCCAGTGATGAAGTAAGCAGCGCCAAGTACTTCGGCCAAGAAAGGAAGTATTGGTCTGCTGAACCAATACAATTTAATGGTAACAAGGTCTATCAGCGGAATGATTTGTTTGATCCTAATGCTGTAGATGCCAGGGGGCGAAGCAATATTCAAAGGATGGAAAAAGGGTTGGCACCACTTGATGCAAATGGAAACTCTGTGAATTTACATCATATGTTGCAACGTCAAGATGGCCCTATAGCGGAGGTAACTCAAGCTTTCCATAAAGAGAATCATGGGGTTATCCATATCAATGATAACAGTATTCCTTCTGGCATTAATCGGACTGAGTTTGACAAATGGCGTTCTAATTACTGGAAAGAACGTGCTCAGGCTTTTAAAAGGTAGATGATATGAGCTTGAACGATATGAAAAATGCCATTGATATTATTAATGGTAAGATTGACGAGGCAGACTTTGATGGGCCTAAAGATGATGCGCTCATTAAATCTGCTGAGAAGGTACTTGGCTTAAGCTTTCCTATAACATATCGATTCTTTTTAGAGAATTTAGGATGTGGGGATATCGCGGGTCAAGAGTTTTATGGGCTAATTAAATCTGATTTTTTTAACTCAAGTGTTCCTGATGCTGTTTGGATAACGATCCAAGAACGAAATAACTCTAATTTACCAGATAATTATATAATTGTCAGTGCTACGGGAGATGGGGATTATGTGGTCTTGGATTGTGCTCAATCAGGCTCAGAAGCTCCTGTTAAGCTATGGTCTCCTGGAGTGAATGATCATCAGCTCGCATTTAAGCCATTAGCAAATGATTTTGGCGAGTTTTTTTATAAACAAATGCAAAGTATAAGTTGATCTAATTCCCCCGGCTTTAGCCGGGGTTAGTATTTTTAAGCCTGAAACCCTTTCGCGGTATGCGAAGCGGGTACTCAGGCGAAATGGACTGCAATAGATGCGGGCCAGGATGGCAGCTTTGCTGCGGGAATTGTCGCGGGCGTGCCTGCTTCACTGTACGAAACGGTAGAAGGCATTGTGAAAATGGGCTTAAGCCCAGTGGACACATGGAACTCAATCTCTGCCTTATTCGACGGTGATGGTGTATTAAGTAATGTTAGCGGCGCAGTAAAACAATCTTATATCGACAGAATAGATAAGCTGACTACTGAGTATCAAAAGGCGGGAGCCAGCGGCTCATTCAATGCAGGGGGCGAGGGTGGTAAACTACTGACTGATATTGCATCTTTGGCTGCCGGTGGTGCTGGGCTGGCCAAGGGCGGAGTGGTACTGACGGAGAAGTTTGCAGCTAAGGTTGCGGGTAAGGCTGAGTCGACAGCTATGAATGCTGGAAAATTATCAGCTGAAAAAGAAGCATTAGAAAGAATCGGGCAAAATGCGAAAAATAGTTCTGATTTAAGTGGAAAACCATCTGGGGCGATATTACAGCAGCAAGCAGTGAAAAAAAATTTGATGGCCTTGCCACTCAGTTTAATAATCCGGCAGTACATCCGAAGGACTTCCAGTTAAATATTAATGGGAAAACAATGGTTGCAGCTCCACCGTTAAGTTTAGGTGCTCCTGTATTTAAAGGAGCTACTGACGCTGATGTTATGACTTACTTTAAGCAACTTTCGAGGTCAGAGAATATGCAATCAGCTAAGGTGGTTCCTGGTAAAGGTACGGTATATTCGTTAAAAGTCACAGAAGGACCTTCTGCTGGTAGCACTTTGACATTGAGAGACTTTTCAACGTCAGCACAACAAACTGGTGCTAAATGGACCATAGATTTAATGACTCCATCTATAAATGGTGGAAGAAGGGTGGAGATTAAATTTAAATGATTAAAAATATCAATGAGATATATAAATCTGTTGCCGAAAGTTCTTATGGATTGTCTTTGGGGGCTATATGGCAACATATCAGTGTTGAATGTTCTGAGTTGCCTGATAACTACTCTTTCAGGAAAAAAATATTTTTTGTTGTTTTAGGTAACTTATTGAATAATAAAAAAATTAAACTAGCTACGAATGGCGTGTTTTTGACTGCTCCTGTTGAGCAACAAATAAAAATGTTGGAAGAGGCCTGGCCTGCTTACCCATATGAAGATGATGATTTAGATGAATATGGAATGTGGTTTTTAGTTAAGGCACCTGTTGGGGTCGTTTGGCTAACACCTGATGGTGGAGAGCTATGGACTTGAAATAATCCCGACTACCGAGCCGGGATCCTTTTATCAGCCGTTACCAGCACCATCCGTCACGGCGCTTGAACACCGGCGCATCGCCGATATCGTTCAGCGGGCCCGGAAAATCCTTCAGCCACAGGGCCACCTTCTTGCGGTTGTCGAGAATAACTATCTGAGCAGTAAGCAGGTAGATGCATGATCTGCTGAAATGAAATTCTGTCAGACCAGCGGCGGTAAGCGACGGCACCATCATCATCCGCGATCAGGACAAACAAACGCAGGACGTCAACGACCTGAGCCGCGACGTGGAGCACGCCAATCAGACGTTAAGCCCGATCTTCGACAAAGTAAAAGTGGTGAAAAAATAACCGAAAAATTATATCTAAAGGTATATCCCCCATTACTGCTGAAGCATCTGGGGTTGTGGGTGGCGGTGTGGCTGGGACAGTTGTAGGGGCAGGAATTGAAGCTGGGATGAAAGCTGAGGATAAAAAAAATGAAAAATAAACATGTAGGTTTTTCAATGTTTTTATATTTATTTTTTTCGTGTGCATTATTGATAATAGGAATAGCTATTTTAGCTAGTTTTATCGCGCCAATAATTTTCTTCGTTCGTAATGGAGTTTTTGAGTATCGGTTAGATACGTTTATTTTTGCTTGCAAAGCTGGAGCAGGTGCTGGCGTCCCATTAGGCATTGGGGTTTGGGTGTTTGCTAAGATAGAAGAGATTAAAAAGAAAAAATGAAACGACTTTGCAAGACTGTTTTGCTACCGATGAACATCGGTATTGCAGTGCTTAGCCCCCTGAGTGCTGGTGCTGTCACACGCGAAGAAATGCGGACACTCGATGCCGCCTATCCGCCTGGCAGTATTGTTAACTGCGAGGCCGAACTTGCCGGGAATGGTAAAAATCTATTGCCTATGACCACAAAAATTCGTGGGCATATCATAAGTAGAGCGGAAAATCTAAGCCACGCCGATGTCCGCGTGATGTTCATTCCTCATGGCTCATCAACGGCAACAATTACTCTGAGCTATCGGCAGAAAGTGATTATGGAAGAGAATGGTCAGCGGGTTTATATCGATCCGGAAAGCCTGAAAGTCTCAATGCCGGTCAGCCCTTCGAGTGAGGCGATTGTAGCCAAAGGATTTCGGGATCGGCTTCCAGCAACGCAAGAAGTCCAGCCCTATCAGACGACAGAAATCACCGATTTCCCGTCTTATGTGGTCAGGGTTCCGGGTGAATCCCCCCTTTATTGCCATAAAGTAGAGTAGGGAGTAGTTTGAAAGCGAATAGACAGTTCCCAGCGACTAAAGATAGCGTGATTGTTCTTTCTAAAAGGTGGTTAGCAAATTGCACGTTCAACTAATTAATAATAAAACAGGGTTTGCTATAATCTAATTTTATCAACCAATTTTTCTTGATAATGAAAAATTAATGATTTATGCCGCCAATACGACATGGATAGTTATTTTTTTACCAATGTTGTTCCACTTACGATTAAGGAAGATTGCATGAAAAAGTTAATCATCTCCACTTTGGTTCTTTCCACTCTGGGCTTCGGCATGGCTGCCCATGCTGGGCAAAGTACCATCACTGCCGGTTATGCGCAGAGCAAGGTACAGGACTTCAAGAATATCAATGGCGTGAACGTTAAGTACCGTTACGAGTGGGATTCGCCAATCAGCGTTATCAGCTCATTTACCTATATGAGCGGTGACAAGGACGAGTCTTACAATGTCTATCGCGACAAAGTTAATAATCATGCCGAAGTTAAATATTACTCACTGTCCGTTGGTCCGGCATACCGTTTTAATCAATTTGTCAGCGTTTACGGGCTGCTGGGTTTGAATTATAACAAGGTGGATTACAAGTCATCCTGGAGCAATTACGCATACAACACTTACGAATATATGGGTGAAGAGAGCGGTAACCAGAAGAAAACCTCCTTTATGTACGGCGTTGGTTTCCAGGTTAACCCAATGGAAAATTTGGCGGTAGATATCGGTTATGAAGGCTCCAAACTGGATGCCGGTGGTAAAAATCGCTCTATCAACGGTTTCAATATCGGCATTGGCTATCGTTTCTGATAGTTGCATGCTTCCGGCCTCCCGATATCAAGAGGCCGGTAATCTTTACCCCATCTTCGGATAGACCCCCGGCCCGATCGGCAGGCCGAGTGCGTACCACGCCAGCAACAGTAAAATCCACACGGCAAAGAACACCAGCGGATACGGCAGGATCAGCACGTAATAGGTGCCGAGCTGGGCGTCTTTGCGGTAACGCTGCAGGAAACCGAGGAACAACGGCAGGAACGGCGACATTGGTGCCAGCGGCAGCACCGAGGAGTCGGCAATGCGGAAGATCATCTGCGCGAACGCCGGGTGGAAGCCGAGCAGCATAAACATCGGCACAAAAATCGGTGCCAGAATCGACCAGATGGCCGAACCGCTGGCGATAAACATGCACAGGAAGGCAGAGAGGAACATCAGGCCGAGGAACGCCGGTGCGCCGCTCATGCCGGCGGCTTCCAGCATGTCGGTCAGGCCGATGGCCATAAACTTGCCCATGTTGCTCCAGTTAAAGAACGCCACGAACTGCGACAGCGGAAACACCATCACGATAAAGCCGGCCATGCTCTTCATCGGCTCTATCAGGTGGTGGGGAATATCGTCTGGGCGTCGGATCTGTTTGGTCACCACGCCATAGGTAATGCCGACGGTGAAAAAGAACAGGATAATGATCGGTACAATGCCTTTGATGAACGGCGAGGGGATCACCGAACCGGTTTTGGGATCGCGCAGCGGGGCGGCTTCCGGTACCACCAGCGCGGCGATAATCGCGATAAACACCAGTGCGGCGATGCCGCTCATCATCAGCCCATGGTTTTGCAACGGGGTTAGCGCTTCAATTTTATCTTCCGCGCTGCCGCGCCATTCCGGCAACCTGGGTTCAATAAACTTATCGGTCAGCAGTGCGCCGGCGATGGTCAGCACGATCACCGAGGTGGCCATAAAGTACCAGTTGTCGATCACGCTGACGTGAACGGCGGCGTCTACCGCTTTGGTGGCCTCGGTACTGATACCGGACAGCAGCACGTCGGTGGTGACGATCAGCAGGTTGGCGGTAAAGCCGGAAGCGACCCCGGCGATAGCGGCCAATAGCCCGGCAATGGGATGGCGGCCCACGGCAAGGAACATCAGTGCGCCGAGCGGCGGCATCACCACCAGCGCGGCGTCCGATGAAATGTGGCTGAAGAAGGCGATAAACAGCACCATGTAACTGGCATAGCGTGCGCTAACGCGTGAGGCCATTTTATACATCAGCGCCTGCAACAGCCCGACTTTCTCTGCCAGCCCAGCGCCGATGACCAGTGCCAGAATGGCTCCCAGCGGCGCAAAGCTGCTGAAGTTATGAATGATGTTCGGGAAAATCCACTGCATGCCCGCTACGCTCATCAGGTTATTCACCTTGATCAGCTCGCCGGTGGCCGGGTTCTTCACCGCTAGGTCCAGCCAGGAGAACAGCGCCGTGGACAGCATTAAAACAACGATTAAATAGACGAACAGTAAAAAAGGATTGGGAATTTTATTCCCGATGCGTTCTACCCAGTAAAAAATGCGACCGGGGCTTTTATTGACTGACGTTGTGGCCTCACTCATTGTCTTACCCTCTGTGTTTGTCCTGTTGTGTTTATTTTTTATTATTTGATTTATTTATAATTATTTTCACAGGCCCGTGGGTGGGCCTGTGTCGTTCTGTCTTTATTTTAACGGCGAAGGTTTAACCCCCGACGGGATTGGGCAACTGTACGGCTGTTCTGTTCGTTGGCGTTCGAACTCGCGGCGGCACTCCGCCAGCAGAGCGCTGTCGCTCAACAGATCGATGGCGGTGGCCGCCATCACCTTGCCCGCCAGGCACATGCCCTTGTGCGCAATAGAGGTGCGGCCCTGTGCCACCAGTTGCCAGGTGTGCAGCGGGGTGCCGAGCGCAAAGCACGGGCTGAAGCACTGAGCGGTCGGCGTCACCCAACTGACGTCGCCGACGTCGGTGGAACCGTACAGCAGATCTTCCGAGGCCACATAAGGCGCGACTTCATCCATCAGCACCTTGTCGCCCAGGTTTTGCACCCATTCACGCCCGGCCGCCCCGCCAGTCCGGGCGATATTCAGCTTGGCATTACGCAGGTCGTCCTTGTTCAGCGTTTGGCGGATCTCGGTGGCGAAGCTGCGCTCCTCCTCGCTGTACTCCGGCAGACCGAAGCCACAGACGTGGCGATACATCACCTGCTCCATGCTGCGGTTTGGCACGTAGTTGGAACAGGCCTTGTCGAAACGTACCGTCATTTGGGTATCGGTCATTAGCGCCGCACCCTTGGCAATGTTGATCACTCGCTGGTAAATATCCTGCGCTTGATCGAGCTGCGGCGCGCGGATCAGATACAGCACTTCGGCGTCGGCTTGCACCACATTGGGCGAGCTGCCGCCGGTATTGGTAACCGCATAGTGCAATCGCGCTTCCTGCACGATGTGCTCACGCAGGAAGTTGGCACCGGTGTTCATCAGTGTCACGGCATCCAGCGCGCTGCGGCCAAGGTGGGGTGAGTTGGCGGCGTGCGCGGCGACCCCCTTGAACTGAAACGCCGCCTGAATATTGGCCAGGGTGCTGGTATTGAACATGCCGCTGAAGCCTTCGGGGTGCCAGGTGAGGGCGGCGTCGGCGTCATCGAACAGCCCTTCGCGTACCATAAAGGTTTTGCCGGAACCGCCCTCTTCGCCAGGGCAGCCGTAGAAACGCACGGTGCCGGTCAGGTGCTGTTGCTGCATCCAGGCTTTGACCGCGAAGGCTCCCGCCAATGCGGCGGTGCCCAACAGGTTGTGACCACAGCCGTGACCGTTCCCGTTTTCGACCAGCGGTTGCGGCGTGGCGCAGCCTGACCGTTGGCTTAATCCGGCAAGGGCGTCGTACTCGCCCAGCAGGGCGATCACCGGCTGGCCGCTGCCATAGCTGGCGATAAATGCGGTTTCAATGCCGCCGACGCCGCGTTCAAGCGTAAAACCTTCTTGCTCCAGCGCATCGGCCAGCAAATTGGCAGAATAGGTTTCGGTAAAGCGTGTTTCCGGGTGATCCCAGATGCTGTCGCTCAGTGCGCTAAAACGAGGCTGGTGTTGGTCAATGTAGTGATGGATAAACTTCAGCAGCTGTGGATGGCTCATGCTTGGCTCCCAAAAGTAGGCAGGTTAAGCGCCAGCGACGCCAGCGTTTTCACTGCCACCGCCATGACCTGTTCATTAAAATCAAACTTCTCATTGTGGTGCCCCGCGCTCAGCTCGGTGCCGAAGATTACGTACGAGGCCTGCCCGCCGTGCGATTTCACCCGTTCCATCATGTAGGTTGCGTCTTCTGAACCGGCGGCCTGCTCGCGGCGGTCGACCACCGAACTCAGTTCGGCAATGCCCTGCGCCTGTCGGTGAATGTAGTCCACCCACGGTTGGGTCGGTTTGCTGCTCTGTGCCGCGCCCATCAGTGCGATATCGCACTCAACGCCGTGTATTTTTGCCGCGCCTTCAATCACGTTCAGCGCCTGCTGGTAGACAAATTCGTTGATGGCATTGGTGGCGCCGCGAGTTTCTACTTTCATGAATGCGTGGTCGGCGATCACATTCCGACCGGTCCCTGCCTGCAGCACACCGACGTTGATGCGCGAGCTGCCTTCGCTGTGGCGTGGAATGGCGTACAGCCCCAGCGTGGCCTGTGCCGCCGCCAGCAGCGCATTGCGGCCATCTTCCGGTTTGGCCCCCGCATGGGCGGCCACGCCACGGTAGGTGACGTCGAGTTTGCTGGTCGCCATAAAGCTGTCGCTGCCGCACACCAGTTCGCCGGCCGGTACGCCGGTGCCGATATGCACCGCAGTGAAGAAATCAACGTCGTCCACTACGCCGGCTTCCACCATGGATTTTGCGCCGCGGGTGCCTTCCTCCGCCGGTTGGAAAATCAGTTTGATGGTGCCGTTGAGCTGAGGCTCCAGGCTTTTGAAAACGTGTGCCAGTCCCAGGCCGATGGTGGTGTGGCCATCGTGACCGCATGCATGCATCATGCCGCTGTTGCAGGAGGCAAAACCTTCGCGAAACGGCAGGTGATCCGGCTGCAGCTTTTCGTTGAGATCGAGCGCGTCCATGTCAACGCGATAGGCGATCACCGGCCCGGGACGGCCGGTATCCAACGTGGCGACAATACCGGCGAAGCCGCCGGAAAAATGTGGCAGCCATTTTTCCAGCGCACCCTGTTCGCGGGCGCGCTGCTCCTGAACCTGCAGAGCCTCGGCCGACGGTAACCCCATGCGGGCGTCGGCGTTAATCACTTCACGACCCAGTTGCAGGCGGTAGCCCAGCCGATCCAGCTCTTCCGCCACCAGGGTAGCGGTGCGGAATTCAAACCAGCCGGACTCGGCGTAGCGGTGAAAGTCACGCCGCCAGGCCTGCAGCTGCGGGTACAGATCGGTCACCAACATCGAAAGCGGATTATTCATTTTGATATCTCATAAGTTATCGCGCCCAGGTAAATGCCGGGCAGCAGTGGTGCGCTGAACCAAATCAGACGGTGAAGCTATTTAATGAAAAAAAAGACGTATTTAGTGACTAACTGCCGTGAATAGCGCTTATCGGCGCAGAAAATGCGCTTAATTAAGCGAAATAAGAATTTGGTTATATATTCTGTTTTTTTCGAATGTACACAATGGAATCAGGCTAAATAAGATGCCAATATCTTGCTATTGATAAACAACGGTTATCGCCATTTGCCTATGCCAGCCTCAATAAAATTGCACCAATTACGTGCGTTTGTAGAAGTCAGTCGCCAGGGCAGCATCCGCGCCGCCAGCCGCACTTCACGCCTTTCCCAGCCTGCGTTAACCAAGTCGATTCAGGAGTTGGAGCAGGTGCTGGGGGCTAAGCTGTTTATTCGCCGCAGCCAGGGTGTGGTGCTGACCGACTGCGGCGATAACTTTTTCCAGCATGCCAGCCTGATCCTCGAAGAGCTGCGGGTGGCGCAGGAGGATATTCAGCAACGGCTGGGGCTGGCGGGTGGTTCGGTGAATATCGGCGTAGGCGGCAGCATTGCACGCACCGTCATGCCGCAGGTTATCACCCAGTTTCATCGTGAATACCCGAAGGTCAAAGTACGGATTGTCGAAGGACAGCTGGTATCGATGATCCCGGAGCTGCGCCAGGGCGAGCTGGATTTTACCGTCAATACTTATTACCCCAGCAGCCTGGACAATGAATTACAGTACGAACGGCTGATGGAAAAAGAGTACAAGGTGGTGGTGCGCAAGGGGCATCCGATGGAAGGAGCGACGTCCCTGAAACAGCTGCAGCACTGCGACTGGACCATGCCGACGCCCAAAGGCAGCTACTATCGCCTGCTGCACGATCTGTTCGGGGATTTGGGAATGGCGCCGTCAATCAGCGTGACCTGTGAGACATTTATGGCCTGCACCAGCCTGGTGGCGCAAAGTGATTTCGTCAGTATTTTATCGGTAGATGTGATCTCTGACCCAATACTGGGTAAGCATCTGGTGCCGCTGGCGCTGGAAGAAAGCTTGCCAAAGGCGACGTTTTATCTGATTCAGCGTAAGGACACCACGCTGACGCCGATGGGCGCACACCTGGCGCGCCTGTTTCGTCTGCACTGTCGCTGAGAGCAGCGCCCCCCGAAGAGGGCGCTGATGCTTAGAACGCCACGGAACCCTGCACGAAGAAGGTGCGCGGTTCACCGACGTACTTGCCGAAGTTGTTGTCGTTGGAGCGGGTGAAGTAGCGCTGATCGAACAGGTTTTTCACCCCGGCACCCAGCGTCAGATTCGACAGCTGCGGCCCGAAGTTATACTCACCACGCATATTCCACACCATATACCCGGCGATGTTGCCAAACTGGCCGTCGGCGCTTTCCTGCGTGACGTAATCCGGCCCGGTGCCCGGCGAGTGCTGCTTGGACTGGGCATAGCTGTCCAGATTCCACACCCAACTGCCGGTGGCGTAGCGGGTGCCGACGGTATACACCTGGCGTGAATAGAACGGCAAATCCTTACCGGCGAAGTCGCCCTTGTCGGTGCTGGCTTTGGTATAGGTGTAGCTGGTATAGACGCTTACGCCATCCAGCGCGCGGTTCAGTTCGCTGAGATCGTAGCTGAGCGCCAGCTCGATACCCTTGTGCTTGGTGGCGCCCATGTTGGTCCAGCCGACGTCGTTGCTGATGTACTGCAGCTGGTTATCGAAATCGATATAGAACAGCGTGGCCTCGGCTTTGACGATGGTGTCGTCATAACGGGTACCGAATTCATAGGTATGGGCTTTTTCCGCCGTCAGGCCCGGCGCGGGTTGGTTGCCGTTGCCGCCCTTGGTCAGTTGGAAGTATTGCATGCTGCCGAACGAGGTGTTGGCATTGGCGAACAGCTTCCAGGCGTCGGACATGTGGTACATAACGTTCAGTGACGGCAGCGGTTCGCTGTAGCTCTTCTCGCGGCTGATGTTGTTGAACGAATCGTCCACATGGGTGCGGATGCTTTCATAGCGCAGGCCCGGCGTAACCGTCCAGTTGCCGACGTTAATGGTGTCGTCAATGTAGAGTGCGTGGGCTGCGGTGCCGCCGGAGGTGTGCTGATAGTAATCCGGCGTTTCCGGCGTAGAACCGATATCTGCCGGGTTGTACCAGGCAGAACGGGACGCTTTTTCATCCATGGTTTCGTTCAGGTAGCGGTAACCGAGGGTGATCTCGTGCGCCATGTCCCAGAAACGGAAGACCTGCGAGTAGCTGGGTTCAATTGCCCAAGTGGAGTAGTGGCGTGGGTAAGACACCATACGCTTCATCCCGGCGTTTTTACCGGTGCCTTCCGATTCGATGCTGCTGCCGCGATAGCTGTCGGTGAAATACGTCAGCACTTCGAACTGCTTGTCGTCTTCCTGGTGCTTATATTTGAACGACATGTCCTTGCGGCGGCCTTCGAACTGGTCCCACGGACGGGTCGACTGGAACGGATTTTGCGCATACTGCGCGCTGCTCAGCCCGCCCGGCATGCCGGATTTTGCGTCGTAATAGTGGAAATTGGCCAGTAACTCATCGCGATCGGTAAACGCATAGCGCGTTTTCAGCATGAAATCGTCGATGTCGGTATTGTCGTTGTTGTCGCGATAGCCCTGGCCGTGCAGGCCGGAATACAGCAGCTCTGCACCGAAACCGTTGTCGGCGGTGCCGCCGAGCGAGGTGCTGGTCAGGGTTTTCAGGCCGCCGTGGCTGGCCCCTTGGGTCTGGACGCTGGCCGCGCCACCGAAGGTTTTCGGGATGTCCTTGGTGACGAAGTTAATCACGCCGCCGACGTTTTGCGGTCCGTAACGGACCGCGCCACCGCCGCGCACCACGTCAACCGATTGCAGGCTGCCAATCGACAGCGGTGCCATCGACAGCTGTGGCTGGCCGTAAGGCGCGACCGCCAAGGGGACGCCGTCCATCAAAATGGTGGAGCGAGGTGAAAGACGAGAAGTCAGGCCACGTACGCCGACGTTGAGTGAAATATCGCTGCCGCCGGTACCGTTGCTGTCGCGCACCTGTACGCCAGGCACGCCGCGCAGGGTATCGGCAATGGTCTGGTCGCCTTGTTCATGCATTTGTTGTTCGGTCACGATGGAACGTGCGCCGGGGTGGTTGAGCAACACCGAACTGGTATCCGGGTTATCCAGCCAGTTGCCGACGACGGTAATAGTGTCGGCAGGCGCATCATTTTGAGATTTATTATCAGCAGCAAGGACTGGCAGCGCCATGGCAACGGAAGCCGCCAACAGCGAAAGACGAAAAAGAATTGACATAATAATGCCTTAAAAGTTTCGAACCCGGATGTGTTTTTTTAGAAATGACAATCTTAATGATAATTATTGGCAAGTAAATAGCTTTGTTGCGGAATAATTCAACCGGTAAGCAAGTGGCGGGGAAAGGTGTCGGAGCCCGGCCGGCGGGCCCCGAGCGGGGGATTATTTTGCGATGACCCAAAACACGCCGCTGTAATCCAGCGCGGTGAATTTATGGTGCACCATTTCAATATCCGCTTGTGGATCAATATCTTTAAATAAGTCCGGGTGCAGGAATTTAGCGATGGCCTCGACCGCAATAAAATTCAGCGGCGTGTCATAGAACTGGTGGTAAATCGCCATCACGCGTTTTTCCTTTACCGCCTTCAGCACGTTGAGGCCGGTGCGGTTCATCAGTACCGCCAGCTTTTTCTCTGTGGTGGCGGTATCGGTGGCATAGCCCAAGGGAACCGCCAATGTACCTTTATGACCGCGGCTCCAGTCGGCGCCGGTCATCAGATAGAAATCCGGGTTGCTGGCGATCATCTGTTCCACGTTCACCTCACCGCCCATTTCCGGGAACAGTTTGCTGCCGATGTTGTTGCCGCCGGCGGTATCGATAAACTGGCCAAAGCTGCCCTTGCCGAAGGTGTTGCAGCACTGCTCGCCTTTCATGCCGGCGCTGCGTTCGATAAACACGCTGGGGCGCTGTTCCGGCTTCAGCGTAGCCACCCGCTGGCGTACCAGATCCAGACGTTGCTGGTAGAGCTGGATAAAGGCGTCGGCATTTTGCTGTTCGTCAAACACCTTGCCCAACAGTTGCATGCTGGCGACGGTGTTGGTCAGCGGCTGCTGACGGAAGTCGATAATCAGTACCGGGATGCCGATTTTTTCCAACTGGGCCAGCACGCCGCTGTCCTTCAGCTTGCTCAGCAGGCCGATGTCGAAAATGATCAGATCCGGCTTACGGACAACGGCGCTTTCTACGCTGAAATCGCTGACGTAAGGGTTATCGAAGGTGGGGATCTGCATCACCTGCGGGAATTTTTTCGCGTAGGCCTCCACCAGATCCGGTGCCTTCACCTTCAGCGAGTTATCCCAGGCGATGATATTTTTCAACGGCTCCTGCGGATGCAGGATATTCAGTGCCAGCAGCGCGCGGGCATCGGCCAGGATCACCCGTTGAGCGGGCTGCTGCAGGGTGACTTCTCGACCCGCGACATCGGTGACGACGATCGGTGCGGCCTGTACGGCGCTGACCATCAGCAGGGCGCAGGCGGCCAGCCAACGGCTGGCTTTGGCAATAAGAACGGCAGGCATGGAGATCCTTGGGCATGGGGTGTTGAATAAAGAGGCTAATGATAATCCATATCCTTTCGCTTTTTGAACACCCCCGTGCGGATATCTTAGGCTTTGCCCATTAGCGGATCGCTGACGCTGTGCTCGCCGTTCTCTAGCCGCCCGGCCATGCGGCGTTGCCAACCGTCAGAAGCCTGCAGTGAAATATCGTACCAACCTCCGCTGGCCCTGGCGTCAAAGGCCTGCTGGTGGCGCTCTCCTGCCGGCAGCTCAATCGACCAGGGGCCGTTTTGCGTATAAGGGCAGCGGGCGATAGTCACGGTTATAGCCTGGCGGGTGGGGTTAGTGAGGGTTAATGACAAGTGGTCGCCTTGCGGCGTCAGGCGGACTTGCGGCTGCGGTTGCCCAGTGGCGCCGCGCAGTTCACGATGAAAGCCGTTCGGGCCCAGCAGCCACAGGTGATACTGGTTCGTCACGGGCCAGTTGTCGCTGAGCGCTTTGCCGGCCTCGACGGTATAGCGCCGTGGGATCTGGTTCAAATCCAACCGGTCGTAAACGTGAAATACCACCCCCTGCGCCCCGGTGTTGTACAGGTTGAGCGTCAGTAATTGCTGGTCGGGGGAGAGAGTTTCTTCAACATGCAATTGGTAAGGCAGGGCGCGTGAAGGGCGTGCCAGCCGTGCCTGATGCGGCAACTTTTGCTTGTCTGCTGCTGGCAGAGGCACCTGCGGCAATTGCTCCTGCCGCTGGCGCAGGCTGTCGGCGGAATGGCGGCTGGTGGCGGGTAGATTGGGCAAGGTTTCCCCGTTGGGATCGACAAAGTTGAAGGCCGAAGTGAGATCGCCACATACCGCGCGTCGCCAGGCGCTGATATTGGGTTCGTGTACCTGGAAGCGCTTCTCGAGAAATTGCAGCACTGAAGTGTGGTCGAACACTTGTGAATTAACCCAGCCACCGCGGCTCCAGGGCGATAGCACCAGCATGGGCACACGCGGGCCGGGGCCATAGATGCGGCCGTCCGGCGGCGGTTGTTCCTGTGAGCCTGGCGGGGCGACATGCTGAAAGATTTCACTGTCGAACGGCACCGTCGATTTACCGGCGAAGGTGCCATCTTCACGCAGTGACGGTGCGGAGGGCGACGGCATATGATCGAAGAAGCCGTCGTTCTCGTCGTAATTGACCAGCAGCACGGTTTTACTCCACACCTCGGGATTCTCCGTCAGCGCATTGAGGATCTCCTGGGTAAACCACCCACCCTGCACCGGGCTGGAAGGCCCTGGGTGTTCCGAGTAGGCCGCCGGAGCGATGATCCAGCTTACCTGCGGCAATTTGCCTTGCTGCACGTCGGCGCGGAAACCGGCCAACATGGCCTCTAAATCGTTGCCGTCCGCCGCCGGCAGCGTATTGCCATTGCCTTTGTATAACGGCGCTTCGGCGTTCAGCTTGTCGCGGTAGGGGACAAAGGCAGTAAAGTCCTTCGATGGCTGCGCCGGATTGCCCACTTTCACGCTGGCCGCACGGTACTGACGGAACCCCGCCAAAGGGTTGTCGGTGAAGTTATCCGGTAAAAACTGGTAGACCTTCCAACTGACGCCGCTGGCTTCCAGCCGTTCGGGATAGGTTTGCCATTGGTAGCCAACGTCGGGTGGGCCTGGGCTGTCCCATTCGTTGACCACTACGGCGACCTCGGCTGCCGTCGGGCCGTTAGTGCCGGTCCAGTGGAACAAGCGATTGGTGTTAGTGCCGGCGTGGATCGAGCAATGATAGGCGTCGCACAGGGTGAAGGTTTCGGCCAGGGCAAACTGGAAGGGCAGCTCATGCCGACGGTAATAACCCATCGAGGTCGGCGTTTTGTAGGTTGGCCAGGCACTCATGCGGCCGCTGTCCCAGGCCGATTGCTCATCCACCCACGAGTGCGGCGTGCCGCTCACCCGCTGGGCATTGCCACGTTTGCTGTCCAGATGGTAAGGCAGCACCAGTCGATCTTCCCCTTGCTGTTGCCAGACGTGACGGTTGTCGGGCAAAGGAATGGTTATGCGATCGCTAAAGCCGCGTACGCCGGGCAGCGTGCCGAAGTAATGGTCGAAGGAACGGTTTTCCTGCATCAGGATCACCACGTGTTCGACATCGTTGATGGTGCCGGTGCGGTTATTGGCTGGGATCGCCAAGGCTTTGCGGATCGACGCGGGTAACAGTGAAAAAGCCGATCCGATGGCGGCAGCCCGCAGTATTTCTCTGCGCGAAAAGTCAGGCATGCGTCGTTAAACTCCCTGAGGTTTGCTTTGAAGATAGTTGCTAACGACGGTAATAGCGAAAAATAACAAGGAGATGAACAGGGGAAAAATAATGCCCCGCATGGGGGCATTGATGGGGAAGCTTATTGTCGGATCAGACGACCGAGGGTTGGCGCCGTTTCGAAGTCGCTGCGGAACGGGTTGATGTCCAGGCCGCCGCGGCGGGTATAGCGGGCAAAAACGCTGAGCTTTTCCGGTTGGCAGCTTTGCTTGATGTCGTTGAAAATGCGCTCGACGCACTGCTCGTGGAACTCGTTATGCTGGCGGAAGGAGATCAGGTAGCGCAGCAGGCGCTCGCGATCGATTTTCCGGCCCTGATAGTGGATCACCACGCTGCCCCAGTCCGGCTGGTTGGTGACCAGACAGTTGGATTTCAGCAGGTTGGACGACAGGGTTTCGGTCACGATGTCCCCTTGTTGGTCTGCTGCACCGTGCAGATATTCCGGCTTAAAGTCGAAATCATCGACGGCAATATCCAGATCGTCGATATTGATGCCCGGCAGGCTATCGATCTGCGGCGAATATCCGTCCAGACCCGGATAGAGCTTAACCCCAACCTGGCCGTTTGCCGCTTGCGACAGGTCTTTTTGCATCGCGGCACTCACCTGTTCCACGCTGTCGAAGCGCGTCTGGTTAAAGCTGTTGAGATAAAGTTTGAATGATTTGGACTCGATCAGGTTGGTGGAAGAATGGGGCAGGGTGAATTCACCAATGCCCACCACCGGCTTGCCTTTGGCGTTGAGCCAGGAAAGCTCGAAGGCGGTCCACAGATCAAAGCCGCGGAACGGCAGGTTTTGTTCATCTACACCGATCAGATCCCGACCGCGTGAGCGTGGCAGGGCCTCGAGCAATTCGGGAGCGTACTGGTCCGGATAATCGGAGTTTGCGCCAAGATGGGTGATTTTATCTTGTTTTTTGATATGCATATTCATTGCTCCTTGCATGATCGGTATTGATATAGCGGTTAAACAGGCTGCGAGCGGCGTAAATCGGCCCGACACCCACCAGGGCGTAGACCACCTTGATCAAGAATTGTGACAGGATCATGGTCTTGATGATATCCCAGCTCAGAACGTTGTAGAACGCCAGCGTGCAAAACACCACGCTGTCGATGGCCGAGGCGACCACGGTGCTGGTGATCACGCGCACAAACAGGTAGCGGGAGTTGGTCAGCTCTTTGATTTTGCACAGCAGGTAAGAGTTGACGTTCTCGGAGATTAAATAGGCCGCAGACGACGCCACCAGGACCGCCATGATGCTGTGGACGATGCCGTCATAGGTCTTGCTGAACTCCCACTGCGGAATACTGGGTACCAAGGTGGTGACCCAGACGCCCAGCACGAAAATCAGGTTTGCCATAAACGAGATGATGATGGTGCGCCTGGCCAGTCGCAGCCCGTAAAACTCGTTCAGAATATCCACCAGGATAAAGGTGAGGGGGTAAATAAAAATCGCCGGGGGAGTGATGAGGTTCAATGCGGGAATTTGAATCGGTTTGACGCCACACAGGGTTGAGAAGATATAAATCACGCTGAGTGCGACGGTAATGATCAGGTAGGCGTACCACGATCGTTCATGGCGATCGCTGAGCTCATAGGCGGTTTGCTGCTGATTGTTACCGTAGATTTTGCGGTACAGCGCCTGCAGCTCATGGCGGCTCAGATCTTCCGATATTTCGCTGTCGGCCAGCTCATTGAGCCCCATGGTGATGGTTTTGCCGGTGGCCAATATCATGACATTGGCGGCGAGGGTGCCATGCCGGGTAAAGCCCAATAGCTTGAACTTTTGATTCGGTTCCATTTATAGCCGTTCTCCAAAGATATAACCCAGGAATTGCACGGTATCCTGATGATTTTTTTCCATGCAGTAATCTTCTTTGTCGTTAACCACAAAGAAGCCATTTTTTCCCGAGTGATACAATAAAGGCGAATCGCAAACCAGCACCGGCGGGCGTTTTATAATAATCACCTCGCCTGGAATAAATGAACCTTTTATTTCGGTCTCTATTTTCATTGCTACCATATTTGACTCATCGCCGAAGAAATAAGTCAAAGGGAACTCAGTTACCAACTGGCCGACTTTCCAACCGGCAACCGCTAAAAAACGCGACTGAGGAATAACGGGCACTGCGGAAGGGTTTTTATTGCCTTCGGTAGAGAGCGTTTCATTGAGCAGTTCCAGCTTGGCCAGATCATAATCTTCGATCTCTTCACAGGAAACGCCAAAGAAATCTGAAATCCGGTTGACGGTGGCCTGCTGCACGTTGTTAACCCGACCGTCGAGAATTTTATAGATGGTGGTACGCGTCAGGCCAGTGCGGTTAGAGAAGGATGCTTTAGTTTCGCCCCGGGTGCGCATCAGATATTCAATATTCTTAATGATGTTGATTTTGCGCTGCGCGTTAGTGGTCTTCATAAGCATTCCTTACAATATTCTGGCCGGCATTACTATATCGCACGCGCCGACATTGTCCAGAACTGACGCTGAGGTAGTGGCGGTAACCGGCTGATTAATCATTGGAAATGAGCTTTGATCTCTCACGTATCATACCAGCTGATGCTTTTATCATGATGAGTAAAATGTAAAACAAAGGTAATTAAATATAAATCAATTGGTTAGGTTTAAGACTGGGGGAAGTGGACACAAAAGTGGGTTTTGTGTCTACTTTTGTGTTGACCACGGTGGTTTCCGTGAGCTACTGTTCATCCACACTGAAGTGTTTCTTGACGGTCAAAACGGTTAATAAACGATTGTCTGACAACTTCTATAATAAAAAGCTCGGGGAGGGAGGCGTTTCCATTCTCTGGGTATTAAAGGATGTTTTAGCTACCGACACCAGGGATCCCCACTACGTCTTCTGTTTTACCTTCGCAGTAAAAAACCCGCTTTCATATTGATGCCAGTCGGCTTTTTAGCCGACCGATATCAATTTGTTGCGCCTAAAAAAGGTGGCGACAACTTAATCAAACACCCTTTCTGTTCCGATTATCCCCACTCCCCAGCGCGGGAGAGTAGGGATATCAATCAGCTTTGCGCAGGCGCAGGTTTCTGAGAACGGCTCATGGCCAACTTAAATACCCAATAGATCAGGCTGGCAGCCAGCAGAGAGTTGATGGTCGGCACGCCCCACTCGGTCACCAAGCCGACGATGCTGCCGACGATACTGGCGATGATCGCCGCCCAGCCAATAGTCGGCGTCTGGTCCGGCAATTTCCCTTCGCGACGGCTCTCGTCGAGAATTTTGCGGTGAGTGCGCAGCAGATAATAATCCACCAGCATGACGCCGATAATCGGCGGGAACACCACGCCAAGCACCGTCAGGAAGTCGACGAAGCGGTCGAGGATCCCCAGTACTGACAATGTGGTGCCCAGCACGCCGATCACCAGGGTGGTGGCGGTGTACTTCAGTCTTTTGCCCGTCATGCCTTCGACGGCGTTAACGATGCCCAGCGAAGAGGAATACAGGTTGAGGTCGTTAACCCTGAGGGTAGAGAACACCACGACCAGCAGGCCTGCACCACCGGCGACCTGTGACATGATGGTGACCACATCCGCCGTGCCCAGCGTTTTGGCAATCAGTATCGCCAGGCCGTTAACCACGAATTCCCCGGCAATGATGGTGAAAATGGTGACGCCAAAGACATGCTTGCTGTTCCTGGAGTAGCGCGTCAGATCCGGCGTCATCAGGCTGGCGACAATCGCACCGCCGACCACGATAGTGATACCGGCGCTGATCGACAGCGGTTCGCCTGGTGGCACCAATTGGATAATTTCAGGCAGATTGTGGCCGGTGAGGGTGATGATGGAGATATAGGCCACCAGCATAATAAACATCGGTACCGCAATCCTGGCGGCGATACGCAAGGCTTTGAAGCCGAACGCCACCAGAATGGTCAGCAGGGTGCCGGACAGACCGGCCGCCAGACCAAAGCCCAGCTTGTTCCCCAACGCGAAATCCAGCGACTTGGCGAAGATGGCGTTTTGAATGCCAAACCAGCCCAGCAGGCTGACGGCCACTACCACCCCGATCAACACCGATCCGAGTCGACCAAAGCCGCACCAACGGGCCAACAGGCTGCCGGAGATCCCTTCGCGCATGCCCGCCAGGCCCAGGCCATAGGTCACCACGCCAAAGATCAGGCTGCCGATGAAAATAGCGGTAAATGCATCGAGCAGCGTCATGGAGTGGCCGAGTACGGCCCCGAGCATAAACTGATCGAGCGCGGTCAGCATGCCCATATGCACTATGGCTACGCTTAAAAACGAGACTCTTTTATCCTGAGGTACCCGGGTTAACGGATAGTCTTCGATTTTGATCACGGTGAGGTATTCCTTGCTATTTAAATAAACTGGATGCCTTTAGCTATCAGGCGATCGGGAATGTAGCTGTCCAGCTGAGCATATTTGCAAAATTCCTCAAACTGCTGCTGTGTGTGGACATCAGATTTTTGATAAATGTTATATATTCTATTTTCTATGGTCTTATTGCTGATGTTATATATTTTGGCGATTTCTTTCACCGACAGCCGTTGCAGCATTAAAAATATAACGTCCAGCTCAGCCCGGGTAAAAATGGTGCTGTTGGTTTCTGTGGTTAGTACGCTGGGTTTTTGATGGTTGATATAGTTAAGCGGGGATAAGGTGTTAAGCGGTTTGGCGTTCCACATTACCCCGAAGACTTCTTTCTTGTCGTTGTAGATAGGCAGTTTTTCGCTGATAAACGGTGTCAGGCTGTCTTTCCCGTACCAATAATGTGTTTCTATCACGGCAACCCGATCCCGCGAGATCTCGGTCATTTTGTCATGTTCAACAAAATCGGCTGCAGATTCGGCCCAGTCGGCGGGGAACTCGTCGTCTCGCTTACCGGCTATATCAAAATTTAATGGCGTATTGGTATAGAGGTAGGCGGCCCTGTTCATGTAAAGATGACGGGATGCCAGGTCTTTGATGCCCCATGGCTCACTTAAGTGCTCCATCATGGCAATCAGGCCTTTCAAATAGAATTCATTACTTTTATCGGGCGAATCCATTCTGACCTCACCGACTGGAATTGGGTTAAATCTTTTTCGCCAGGTAGTGACGCGTATGCTGTTTGGCATAGTCGCCTAAGTTGCCGTAAACCTGATAGCCCAATTTTTCATAAAAGCCGCGGGCCTGAAAATCGAAAGTATCGACATAGGCCATGTGGCAACCGCGTTTCTTGGCCTCTTCTTCGGCCTGTACCATCAGTTGACGGCCATAACCGCTTTTACGGTATTGGTCGCTGACCCAAAGATACTGCACCTCAAGCCCGCCCCACCAGGTTCTGGCAACCAGTCCGGCAACGATTTTACCCTCGTCATCGGTGACGGTCAGGAATAAGGGGTGGATATCGACGGGTTCAATTTTGGCGTTGTGGGCCCAAAGACTGTCAATCACAAACTCTTCGTCTTTCGGGTTCGGTTGGTCGGTAATATTGATATTCATCGTTATAATATAATTCCCTGTGATAATTATTAGGCATCGCAATCAAACGGAGGTTTCTCCAACCGGTTTAACTATCACTTTTCATAATGTATTACAAGGGTGGTTTTCACCCGTTCCCGTCACGTACCCAAGGGGCTATATTAGCTGCGACAGGGCCAGAAAATAACGTAATACGCGGTAATAAATAGCCTTTGGTCCTGCTCAGTCTATCTATTCCTATTGTGCCTCACCAGGGCCCCATCCAGGAAATACATTAGCTATTCAGGCTCCACCGGTAGAGCAAGTTAACTTGCCAAAGGGGAGCCGCCGCGTACAGCCTTTTCCCGGAACCCGCTTTTAAACCCTTATTTATCCGCCGCCTCGCCTTTGGCTATGCCTTCCAAAGCCGGCGGTATGGCCGCACCTAACATTGCCCCATGGTCTAAGCCGGGCCATTCCCGATAGTCAACCTTAAGTCCGTCAAGTGTCGCCAGCTGTGTGGCCAGGCCATGAGCCGCATCTGCGGGTAGCTGACTCTGCCTGATAATTGGCGGGGCTTCACGTATTTTCTCCGCACCGCCGATCCACAACTGCAAATGGGCGGACAAAGATGGATGCTTATCCATAACACGTTGCGCTTCTTGCAGGATAAAGCCTTTCCCCCACCACAGCGAAGGTTCCACCGCGATGTAATTCTGGAAAGTAGCAGATTGGGTTAACAGAGTATGAAGAACGAAAAGGCCACCATAAGAGTGCCCCCACAGCGTTTGCTGCTGCGGGTTAACGGTGACCTGAGCGGCAACTGCAGGCTTAATCTGGGTGTCGATCAGTTTAAGGAAAGCGTCTGCACCGCCATGGGGCTGCTTTCCTGAACCTTGTTGCGAAGCCGGTGTGTAGTCGTAACTACGGCCTCTGGAGTCGATACGCAGATCGTTGTCATAGCTGAGTAGCACCAGAACCGGCGGCTGTTTTTGTACGGCAAGCTGAGCCAGCAACTGGGCGTTCAACTCCATCAATACTGCGTTGCCGTCCAGGAAGTAGATAACCGGATAGCCGCCCAAGGGCGGAGCAATGCGCGGTTTTATTATGCGGACACGATAACGGCGCTGACCGTCCGCCGAAGTGAAGCGCAGATCGCTGAATTGATAATCAGGTGATTTTGAATCGACCAGGGTTGTGCCGATTTTACGTTCCAAATCGGGCCTGGCCTGCGCCAGCATGGGGGAGCCAACGCCGATAATCAGCGTAACAAGGGTGAGACAGCGACGATAAGACGATGGCATGCTGGATTCTGTTAATCAATAAAAGGGGATATTAGCATTTATGTTGGGAAGCAAAAAACCCGCCATAGGCGGGTTCTTCTAAATAGGGTGCCGGACTCGGACAACCGGTGTTTGCACCGGATTGAACAACGCTTTAGCGTTGGCCCGCAGGGTGAGGCCTTTGGCCGAATAATCGAACGTGTTCGATGAAGAGTCCTACCCCAGAAAGCAAAAAACCCGCCATAGGCGGGTTCTTCTAAAGATGGTGCCCGGACTCGGAATCGAACCAAGGACACGGGGATTTTCAATCCCTTTAAAACTGCTGTGAAAAGCAGCAAGACAAAGTGCCAAAGTGGCTAGTTTTTATCTAAGCCCCTTACTTCTGGGTCAAAAACGGCCACATGCTAGTATGTTTCTAAACGATTGGCCATGCTTATGTCTGAACTTCTACTGTGATGGTTCTACCAAGATGCTACCTTTTCAATGTATGAAGTGAAGGGTACTTTTTGATCGTAAGAATTATGATAAACTTTCGGGCATTAGAATTGTATGTTCTCTAAACCTTCAAGGACGGACACTACCCATGAGCAAAAGAGAGTTTGTCGGTACAACAAACATTACTCATGCTGGTATCAAGAAGCTTTTTACTCGCTGGAAGGATGAACCTTCGCAGGCTGTTGTCGAACTAGTAGCAAATGGATTCGATGCAGGGGCCAGTAAAGTTGATGTCCAAATCAAACGGAATGATCTTGGAGGGCTGGAATCTGTATCGGTGTTAGATAATGGTTCCGGCATTAATATTGATAAATGTGAAGAACATTTTTCAAGATTTAATGAGTCCCTTAAACAAGGAAATGATGATTTACAAGGTGCTCATGGTAAGGGACGCTTATCCTTTCATTTGTTTAGCCAGGAAGCAATTTGGTTTACCCGTTATCAAGGGCACGACTTTAAGATTACGATAAATAGCGAAAGCCTTCGAGATTTTAAGGTTGTAGAGCTTCTTGAATCAGAACAACATGCATCCTTAAGAAATTTGCAAAATGGAACATGTGTTGTTTTACGGCATTTTACCAAAAATTTGCCTGGTAATGATCCTATCATCAAGAAACTGCAAAATAATTTCGGCTGGCGACTGTCATTAAATAAAAATAGAAAACTTTTTCTAAATGATGTTGAAATCAGCGTTCCGCTGAATGTGTCTATTGAAAAAAATATTGAATTTGACAATTTCACCTTTAATGTCTTGTTTATTCGCTGGGTAAGTAAGCCTGGTGTTGAAAAATCATATAATTATCTTGTTAATAATCAAGGTAGAATTGTTTTTCGAGAGTTAAGCAGTTTTAACCATAAGCCAAATTTTTATCTTAGCACCTATACTCGTTCTGATTGGGTGGAGCTTTTTGATATTCATGATTCTAGTTTGAACTTTAGTGACGAGAAAAAAGTCAGTATTAGTTCTGATGAATATAGAAAATTGAAATCAGAAATTCAAAAGATAGGAAAGGAAATTTATGATAATTTCTTAAAAGAGTTTGTGGATGAAAAAATATTTGAGTATGAAGAAAAAGGATATTTTCCATCTTATTCTAATCTTTTAGAAGTGGATGCTCAATGGAGAATGCAGACCATAAAAAACACAATAAGTAGTATTTATTATGCTGATCCATCGATCTTCTCAAATTTAAAATCCAAACAAGCTAAGATTCTTATACATCTTATCGATAAATTAATAGTATCTAATGAAAATAGCGAGCTTTTTGATGTGTTAGAAAGCATCCTTGAATTAGATCATAAAAGCCTGTGTGAATTACAATCTCAAATAGAGAAGACATCACTTCAGAATATAGTTTCTACTATTGAAGTTTTGCAGCGTAGAGAGTCTGCTGTTCAGAAATTAAAGGAAGTTGTAGTAAGTCATTATGATAAGGTAAGAGAAACACCTGATCTACAACTTGTCATCGAGAATAATACATGGTTATTTGGCAATAAATATACCATGTTAGGTGCCGAGGAAGATGATTTTCAAAGAATAGCCTATAATTTGAGAAATCACGTTAAGGGCATAGATACACTTACATCAGATGATTTTGATCAAAATGATCTTGCTGATGGACTGGATATTGAAGGGGTCCGCAGACAGGTAGATCTCTTTCTTGCAAGACGACGAGTTGAGTTTAATGGCCGTGGTGAAAGCTACTTCCAATGTACGATTATAGAGATAAAAAAACCGAGTATTTCTTTAAATGAAAAACATCTTAAGCAGTTGAAAGATTACGCAAAAATAATCCTTCAACACCCTGGTTTTTCGATGGAAAATATGAGGTTTGAGTTGATTCTTGTTGGCAGAAAAATATCCAGCTCTGATTTTGAAATTGGTGCTGCGTTAGAAACTGCTGAAGCACGAAATGAACCAGGCTTAGTATTTGATGTGAAAAATGGCCGTATAAAAGGATATGTTAAAACTTGGGGTACTATATTCTCAGAGTTCGAGTTGTCTAATAATTATTTGCTTAATAAACTAAAGCTTCGAAGAGAGTATTTAGATGGTTTTGATGCTGAGGAGCTAATAAAAGACCTGCATGAACCGACTGAATAATTTTAATTGGTGATGTAATTAAATGGAAATTAAAGGCAGTGATTACTACAGCATTAAAAAAGAGATAAGATTTTACGCCAGAGATATGAATCAATGGTGGAGGAATCTACAAAAAGACTCTGTGGCAGAATGGTTATTACTTACAACTATTGGTTGCTGGGGGATACCTAACCACTTATTCCAAATGTTGGCATTCATTCTTACAATTTTATTTTTTACTGGTAAGCTCAAAGTTCTTCAGCGAAAGTATTCATTTGTTAAGTCAGAGAAGGTGATTTTAGGAAAGATCATGAAAGATAATATTCCTGAAAAAGAAAGAGAGATGCTTATTCATCGGTTAGGTAAAATAAAGAAATTCAGGCGTAACAGAAATATCATTTTCATTCTCAAAAGGAATTGGCGTTTTATCTTTGGATATACCTTCTTGATGGTTTCTTTTGTCTATAATTTATAAGTAGATATGATAATTGACATTTTAGATTGCAAAATAGACCAGTCAAATAGATTACATTGACTGGTCGTTCTTATAATGGCAAATTTTAAAGTGGGTCGTTTTCTGTGTCGGTTACGTTATTTATGCATCTGAAAAGCTGACGGCTCTGCTTGTGTTTTTCATTCGGATAGAATCGCATTGCGGATGCACAAAGAGATGAAACCTGTCTTGCTATGTTTTTACCAAAGTTAACAAGAAGACCGTGCTTTATCTTTTCACCGTCTGTCCTGATGCTGATGATAAAACTGAACTGATAAATGCTTATGTCCGTCAGGTCATTGCCAAAAGTTACGCTGGCGGCTCTGTTTATTTCTTTTTCAAAGTTACGCAGGTCAGTGTTAAGTCTTGCTGTCGTATCTACAAGTGCGTATTCTCTATCGATAATCATAACTTTCTCACTTATCATGTTAATGTGATTTAATCATCACTAATAATATGTTGTTATTTTAATTTCGATTATTAGGTTGTTTTGCCCCGTAATCCATTATTTGATAAATAATGTTCATGTGGGGTAACGCTTCCATAAAGTCAGATTGTTCAATCAGCGAAATGAGTGCGCTATCGATCTCAAAAGTTGTATCCGGTATTACCTCTACCAGCCTGATTCGGGACAGGGAAATAACGAACACGCCCGATAAAACTGTAGTGGTCAAGTAATATTGGCCACGGTTTTACAGTAAAAACGGTATCTGTTCTCTGATTCTTCCGGCGTCAGTCCACCGTTGTAATGGTGAGGCCTGACACTATTGTAGTAGTTCAATATATAAT
>Ga0209281_1000862_pt1 | contig 26510 bp, 24 predicted proteins | sample MedtruBG_FD_187514 | JGI IMG/M metagenome (GOLD analysis project Ga0209281, IMG submission 187514) | Root nodule microbial communities of legume samples collected from California, USA - Medicago truncatula BG (SPAdes) (version 2) | ecosystem: Host-associated > Plants > Roots > Nodule | place... | reverse complement strand
ATGAAGCAGAAGGCGGTGACCCAGTGGTTGATGCGTTCCGGCGCGGTGTAGCGCACGATGGTGTCACGTTTTCTCATTTGCGCACCTCGTCTTTCTCTTCATGCAGGTTGTCGTCTTCCTCTTCCGCGCGGTTCGGACCAACGCCGACGTAGTGGAAGATGCTCGCTGCGAAGGTGGCAGCAAAACCGACCGCTGCCAGCGGTTTCCAGATGCCTTTCCAGAACTTCACGGTGGCGCTGATTTCCGGGTTCTCCGGCAGGCCGTGATACAGATTCGGCTTGTCGGCGTGGTGCAGCACGTACATCACGTGCGTACCGCCAACGCCTGACGGATCGTACAGGCCCGCGTTGTCGTAACCGCGGGTTTTCAGCTCGCCCACGCGCTCTGCCGCCAGCGTTTTCATATCCTCTTTGGAGCCAAAGTGGATAGCGCCGGTTGGGCAGGTCTTCACGCACGCAGGCTCCTGGCCGACGGTGACGCGGTCAACGCACAGCGTGCATTTGTAGACGCGGTTGTCTTCCGGGTTCAGGCGCGGTACGTCGAACGGACAGCCGGCGATGCAGTAGCCGCAGCCAATGCACTGCTCGGACTGGAAGTCGACGATGCCGTTGGCATACTGAATGATAGCCCCTTCTGACGGACACGCCTTCAGGCAGCCCGGATCCGCACAGTGCATACAGCCGTCTTTGCGGATAAGCCATTCCAGCTTGTCGTTCTGCTCCACTTCCGAGAAACGCATCACCGTCCAGGACTTGGCGGTCAGGTCCGCCGGGTTGTCGTACACCCCGACGTTGTGACCCACCTCGTCACGCAGGTCGTTCCACTCTGAACAGGCCACCTGACAGGCTTTACAGCCGATACAGGTGGTCACGTCGATAAGCTTCGCCACTTCCTGCTGGTGGTCCCGCGCCTGAGGCGCGGGCGTGAAACTGTTTGTCGCGGAACGACGGATAATGTCTTGAGATTGATAAGCCATAAGTCGTCTCCGTTACACCTTTTCCACGTTCACGAGGAAGGCCTTAAACTCCGGCGTCTGCGTGTTCGCATCGCCGACGAACGGCGTCAGGGTGTTCGCAATGAACCCTTTCTTCGCCACGCCCTCATAGCCCCAGTGGATCGGAATACCGATGGTATCTACCTGCTGACCGTGAACGTTCAGCGTGCGAATACGCTTGGTCACCACCGCCTTGGCTTTGATATAGCCGCGGTTAGAGGAGACCTTCACGGTATCGCCATGGGCGATGCCGAGCTTGCCCGCCAGCTTCTCGCCGATCTCCACAAACTGTTCCGGCTGCGCGATGGCGTTAAGCAACGCGTGCTTGGTCCAGTAGTGGAAGTGCTCGGTCAGACGGTAGGTGGTGCCCACGTACGGGAACTTGTCTTTTTTACCCAGCGCGTCGAAATCGCCCTTAAAGATACGGGCTGCCGGGTTAGAGACCACGTTCGGGTGCAGCGGGTTGGTGCCCAGCGGCGTCTCAAACGGCTCATAGTGTTCCGGGAACGGACCTTCCGCCATCTTATCGATAGCAAACAGGCGTCCCATCCCTTCTGGCTGCATGATAAACGGCCCAACATCGCTGCCCGGTGCGGCAGTGCTGTAGTCCGGAATATCCACGCCGCCCCATTTCGCGCCGTCCCACTTCAGAAGCTGACGCTTCGGATCCCACGGGTTACCCTGCGGGTCAGCGGATGCGCGGTTATAGAGGATGCGGCGGTTGAGCGGCCACGCCCATGCCCAGCCCAGCGTATTGCCGAGGCCCGACGGGTCGGCGTTATCGCGGTTGGCCATCTGGTTGCCTTTCGGCGTCCAGCTACCGGCAAAGATCCAGCAACCGCTGGAGGTTGTGCCGTCATCGCGCAGGTGTGCGAAGGTGCTGAGCTGATCGCCTTTCTTCGCCAGCACGGTACCGGTGGCCGGGTCGATAACGTCCGCCAGCGCCTTACCGTTGCTCTCCATCGCCACTTCTTCTGGCGCAGGGTTTTCCGGCGTCGAGTAGTTCCAGCTCATGTTCAGCACCGGTTCCGGGTTCGCGCCGCCTTCTGCCGCATACATCTTACGCAGGCGTAAGAAGATACCGGCCAGGATCTCGCCGTCGTTCATGGCGATGCCCGGGGCGTCCGCGCCTTTCCAGTGCCACTGCAGCCAGCGTCCGGAGTTGACGATAGAACCGTTCTCTTCCGCGAAGCAGGTCGATGGCAGACGGAACACTTCGGTCTGAATCTTCGATGGATCGACGTCGTTCGATTCACCGTGGTTCTGCCAGAAGGTCGAGGTCTCGGTATTGAGCGGGTCAATCGTCACCAGGAACTTCAGCTTCGACAGGGACTCAACAACCTTGTTCTTGTTCGGGAACGAGGCAACCGGGTTAAAGCCCTGGCACAGATAGCCGTTCACTTTGCCCTGGTGCATCATCTCGAAATACTGCAGAACGTCGTACCCTTTGTCCCACTTCGGCAGCCAGTCAAAGCCCCAGCTGTTTTCAGCCGTCGCTTTGTCGCCGAAGAAGGCTTTCATCATTGAGACGAAGAACTTCGGATAGTTGCCCCAGTAGTTTACCTGGCCTTCGAGCAGCGGTTTAGGCGTGCTGGCCGTCAGGTAGGTTTGCAGGTCGGTCTGTTTCTCGCTTGGCAGGTTCATGTAACCCGGCAGGCTTTGAGACAGCAGGCCGAGGTCGGTCAGACCCTGAATGTTGGAGTGACCGCGCAGGGCGTTCACGCCGCCGCCTGCCATCCCCATGTTGCCGAGCAGGAGCTGAACCATCGCCATGGTACGGATGTTCTGTGCACCGATGGAGTGCTGCGTCCAGCCGAGGGCATACAGGAACGACGCGGTTTTGTCTTTCGCGCTGGTCTCGGCGATAAGCTCGCACACCTTCAGGAAGTCCGCCTTCGGCGTACCGCAGATGTTTTCGACAACCTCCGGCGTGTAGCGGGAAACGTGCTCTTTCAGCAGGTTCCACACGCAGCGCGGGTGTTGCAGGGTGGTGTCGCGCTTCGCAAAGCCTTTCTCGTCCAGCTCGTAGTTCCAGCTGGTTTTGTCGTATTTGCGTTTCTCGGCGTTGTAACCGCTGAACAGGCCATCTTCGAAGTGGTAATCCTCACGCACGATCAGGCTGGCGTTGGTATAGGCTTCGGTGTATTCGCGGTTATATTTTTCGTTGGTCATCAGGTACAGCAATACGCCTGACAGGAAAGTGATGTCAGTACCTGAACGAATAGGGGTGTAGAAATCCGCCACTGACGCAGTACGCGTAAAGCGGGGATCGATCACAATCAGTTTCGCACCGTTGTGGATTTTGGCTTCCATCGCCCAGCGGAACCCGACGGGGTGCGCTTCAGCGGCGTTACCGCCCATCACCACGATGAGGTTGGCGTTCTTGATGTCGACCCAGTGGTTGGTCATCGCACCGCGACCAAATGTTGGAGCAAGACTTGCTACCGTTGGTCCGTGTCAGACGCGCGCCTGGTTGTCGACCGCGAGCATACCGAGTGCGCGCGTGAATTTCTGGGTTAAATAACCGGTTTCGTTGCTGGAGGCAGAAGCACACAGCATGCCGGTAGAGAGCCAGCGGTTGACGGTGACGCCGTCGCCGTTCTTCTCAATAAAGTTGGCATCGCGATCTTCTTTAATGTGTTTTGCGATGCGGTCAAACGCCTCTTCCCAGCTGATTTGCTGCCACTTGTCTGAGCCTGGCGCGCGATATTCCGGGAATTTCAGGCGGCTTTCGGAGTGGATAAAGTCCACCAGACCAGCCCCTTTCGGGCACAACGCTCCACGGTTTACCGGATGGTCCGGGTCGCCTTCGATGTGGAAGATAGACGCTTTGGCATTTTTTGCACCGTCGCCGAGGCTATACATCAACAGCCCACAGCCGACGGAGCAGTACGTACAGGTGTTACGGGTTTCGCGGGTGCGCAGCAGTTTGTACTGCCGTGTTTCCGCCAGCGCTACGCCGGGCGCGAAGCCCAGTGCCGCTGCCGTTGTGCCTGCCATACCGCCAGCGCAGATCTTAAAGAACTGCCTTCTGCTGACCTGCATGGGTCACTCCTTGGTTCATTTCGACATTGCTTTGTAGTTTTACTTTGCGGTTGAGAATTGACCGCAAAGGAGAAAAATTTGCGTTAATCCCTCATTTCTCCGAGGGATATCACCAGAATACCACAATGTCGGTACGCCTGTTCCAATGGCGTTAAAACAAAGTGAACGTATTATCACGTCATTGATTATAAAATGTGATATCAATCACAATATTAACCCTGCATGTTAAAGGGGTGTAGCATGCGCTGTATTGCACCTATCCCGAGGGAGTAGGTAAACTTGATGAGGATGGGTGCTGAAAAGTTGATCCATACTATGCGTAAGGCCTGCGCTTTATGGTGCAATAGCAGGCTCACCTCCGTGGTTTTTCAGGAATACCGTTGTGTCTAAACTAAACCGTGCTGCCCACTCGTTACCCCTGCCTGCGGGCGTTGTGGAACTGTCGGTGCACAGACCGCCCCACATTACCCACGCCACGCCCGATTTTCTGGCGGAGGAAGTGCCCGTTGCCCTGGTTTACAACGGGATCTCGCACGTGGTGATGATGGCCTCGCCGAAAGATCTTGAGCTGTTCGCGATCGGTTTTTCCCTCTCGGAAGGCATCATCGACCATCCGCAGGAGATCTACGGCATGGACGTGGTGCAGGCCTGCAACGGCCTCGAGGTGCAAATCGAACTCTCAAGCCGTCGCTTTATGGGGCTGAAAGAGCGCCGCCGCGCGCTGGCCGGCCGCACCGGCTGCGGCGTTTGCGGCGTAGAGCAGCTCAACGATATCGGTAAACCCGTCGCGCCGCTGCCGTTTACCCAGACCTTTAACCTTGGGAACCTCGATAAAGCGCTTGAGCACCTCAACGACGTTCAGCCTATTGGTCAGCTGAGCGGCTGTACGCATGCGGCGGCGTGGGTCCTCCCGGCGGGCGAGATTATCGGTGGTCATGAAGACGTGGGTCGCCACGTGGCGCTGGACAAGCTGCTGGGCCGCCGCGCGCGTGAAAATGCCGTCTGGCAGCAGGGCGCGGCGCTCGTTTCCAGCCGCGCCAGCTATGAGATGGTGCAAAAGGCGGCCATGTGCGGCGTAGAGATCCTGTTTGCGGTCTCGGCGGCGACGACGCTGGCGGTAGAAGTGGCAGAGCGCTGCAACCTGACGCTGGTGGGCTTCTGCAAGCCGGGAAGGGCAACGATTTATACCCATCCACAGCGCTTAATTGTTGGTCAGTAATTTTGAAAGAGAATAGCAAATCCTTCCGCTTTTAGTTGTTCATGATGAGGTCTATTATTTATCTCATCAAGGCAAAGCGCCTTACCTAAACAACTTAATGAAAGGGTTTATCTCATGAAAAGCATCAAAACTTTTGTCGCTGTAATCGCTCTGGCTACTTCTTTCGGTTCTTTCGCTGCACAGTCTGTGACCGCAACCGCCTCTACCATTGATGGTGCAGAAGCGAAAATCGCCGCACAGGCTCAGGAAGCAGGCGCATCGTCTTACAAAATTACTCAGGCCTTCACCGGTAACCGTGTACACATGACCGCTGAACTGAACAAATAAGCCGTGTAGCCACTGTCCCTTGCGCTTCGGCGCGGGGACAGGTTTCTTACCGTAGTAGCGCCATAAACTCCCCGTAGTGCTTTAATTTCTCGATCGTCTCTGGCGAATGGCGGCTCAGCACGCTGGCCAAAAAGCTAAATATCTTCAGTTCCTGCCGATTCGCTGCGCTGGCGCAGGCCATCAGCACATGCCTGACCTCATCACCGTTAACGCACACTGACGACTCAAGGGTAATAAAATACCCACGAAAGGGCTGTGGCCGTTCGCTCCAGCAGTGAGGAATGGCAATCCGATTCACAATTAAATTCTCGCCTTCCCGCTCTCGCTGACAAATGCGCTGCGCTTCAGTTGAACTCATGCATTTATCACCGCACAGCCGTGCCGTAATACCATTGACGATCTGCGCCCAGCTTTCGCCCGGAGCATTGTGATAGTGAAAATCCCCGTCTTGTGGGAAAAAGCGCTCCGGCTGCTGGCGGATAAACGCAGATGCCAGATAATCTTTAATCTGATCGATACCGGCGGCACTAATAATATTGCGGATGGTCAGCACGCGGTCCTGCCTGTCATCCAGCGGGTAATGGCTATTGTTAATCACCACTCCTGGCGTCAACTCATCACACAGCGTCCAAAGCGCCTCGGGCGTGCGTACCACCATCACCCGGCAGTTCAACACCTCGCGTTCAATCGCCATTTTATTAATTGTCGCAATCGCATTCTGGTCAGAGAGAAGAATAACCGGGGTCGATTCGTGATGGTGTCGTTCCAGCGCGCAGGCGAAGTAAAGCCCCGGCAGATCGCTGTCGATAAGCGGTATATCCACCACCGTTCGCAGATGATTAATGAATTTTACGCTCATGTCGAACGCCGCCGGCCACGCGGCTTTAAGATTATTCATTGATCCCTGACGGTTCTCTGTAAGCCATTGCGGCATGGCGACGCAGCGCTTGAGATGGCCAGTTAAATCCTCAATCAGCTGCGCGTCGACGATGTGAGGTTGACCCGCCGTGGTATTGGCGGCAAGCCGTTCGGTTACGTATTCAGGCGTCATGCCGTTCGCCTGCTGCTGCAAACTGTCCAGCCGTTTAGCCAGCACGCTGAGGACCACAGGGTTTATCCAGATGCCCGCACGTTCTGTACACGGCTTTAACGCGTGATTTCCATGGAACGAAGAGGTGTCGATAAGATGCTGGCGCAGGGCGTACGCCGCGAGGATCGTACTCACCACATAGTCTGTCGCCACGTCAGGCCAGTCCGTGAGCTGATGACACTGCTCCTGAAGCGTGGCGAAGGTGTCGGTAGTTATGCCTGCGAGTGGATAAACAAAGGGGTCTTTTCGAAACAGGTTAGCCAGCAAAATAATGCGCTTATCCTGCCCGACCGCCACGTAATGGCCAGAACCGGGGCGGCTTGCGAGGGTAAATGCCCGGGCGTGACGTACTTTCAGGCGTGGTAAACGCTCGGCCACCCAGGCGTCGGGTAAATTCAGCGCGTCAGCAAGCTGCGCGCGGGAGATGACCGGATGGATCAGCAGCAGCGCCAGCATCCGGTCATCATTATCATGGCGCTGTAAAAGCTGGAAATAGCCTTTGCGGTCAATCATATCCAGCTGATACAGGGTGCTGCCCATGGCTCTGATGCGCGCCTTGCCGCTCAGGGTAAAGTTAAGGTAGTCGATATCGCGCAGGATAGTGCGAGCGGAAACGCCGGTCTGCCGCGCCAGCACGCTAAGCGATACGGGCTGCGATTCAAGTTCGTCGAGTAGGGCAAACTGGCGTTCATTGAGCATGATGCGTCCTTAGCGAAAATGCGTCATCGCGGCGACCTTTTCCTCGTTCAGCGACATCAGCAGTTCATGCACCATCGCGAAGGCCGCATCGTAATCCATTGTCGAGATCATACCGCTATTGGCGTGCAGATATCGCGTGGGTAAACACAGCGCGACCACCGGACGACCCCCGCCCATCACGTTATAACGCCCGCCGTCGGTCGCGCCGGTTTTCATGGTACTGAATTGCAGCGGCGTTTCCCGTTTGGCTGCGCTGGTTTTTAGTGCGCTCAGCAGCGTCTGGTTCGGGAAATAGCGTTTGTCGAACAGCATTACGCCCGGCCCCTGGCCCAGCCTGAGTGGATACTTCACGGCGTCGATGCCCGGTACATCACCCGCCACGGCGGTATCCAGCACGATAACCACGTCCGGCTTAATGTGCTCGGCAGACGTTTGTGCCCCGCGCAGGCCCACTTCTTCTTCGACGCTGCCCACGCCAAAAAGGGTGATGTCGGGGTTATTGACCGCCACAAATAGCTCTGCCATCAGCGCGCATCCCGCGCGGTTATCCAGCGCTTTGGCGACAATCTTATCCTCGCCCCATCTGCAAAAGTCTGATTCCGGACTGATAAAATCCCCCATTGCGATATCGCGGCTCAGTACCTCTTCACGACTGTTGGCCCCAATATCGACAAACATCTCATCAAAAATCATCGGCAGGCTTTTTTGTTTTTCGCTCAGGGCATGTGGCGCAACGGAGCCAATCACGCCGGGAATTTTCCTCCCGCTGCGGGTGCGGATGGTCACGCGATGGTTTAGCATCGACTGGCTCCACCAGCCACCAATGGTATCGAAGCGGATAAAGCCCTCCTCGGTAATATGGGTCACCATAAAACCGACCTCATCCATGTGCCCGACAATCGCTACCTTCGGACCGCGTGCGCCTTTGCGGGCGATAAAGCTGCCCAGCCCGTCAAAGGTGATGTCATCGGCGTGCGGCTCCAGCGTGTCGCTCAGGATATCGCGCACTTCCTGTTCGTCGCCGCTCACCGCGTTGGCGTCACACAGTGCTTTCAGTAAATTAGCGTTCATGAATTGCCTCCCTTCGCGCGGCCTGCCGCTTCAGCCAGCCGCCTTTGAGTAAAATAATCAGCGAGATATTCAGCGCCAGACCAATCGCCACCACCAGATAGAAAGAGCTTGCCGGAGACATAAGGCCAATCAGCGGATCGAACACGCCCAGCCCGGGGGCAAGGCGCTGAATGCCAAATGAGATGGTCAGCATGCCCGCGATCCCGCCGCTGAGGGTATTGGCGGTCAGCATCGGCAGCGGGGCCGCCAGCGCGTAAGGGATGGCCGGTTCGGTGGCGACGGTCGCGCCCACCACAATCGCGCTGCTGGCGGCCGCTTTTTCCTGTTCGGTAAACAGCTTCGGGGCAAGATAGGTGGCAATACCCGCCGCGACGGGCGGCATCAGCGCGACCACGCCGACAATGGCGTACCAGTCGTAGATATGTTTTTCCAGCAGCGAGAAGCAGAAGAACCACGCGGTTTTATTAACCGGGCCGCCCATATCGAACGCCAGCATCGCGCCTACTAAAAATGCCGCGCCCAGCTTCATCGACGGTGGAATGGTATTCAGGAAATGCAGCAGGCCGCCCATCAGATCGGACATCAGCGGCCCGACCACGTACCAGGTCAGTACGCCAAACACCAGCAGCGTCACGAACGGGATCAGCATTGAGCCGAGTAGCGGCTGAAGCGCCTTGCCAAGCTTAACCTTGCGGAACCACAGCACGAAGTAGCCAATCGCCAGCCCCAGCACCACGGCCCCAAGGAACCCCGCGCCGGACTGCGTCCCGAGCAGCCCCTTATCATTCGCCAGATAGCACACCAGAAACGCCGGGGCGAAGGCTGGTTTGTCGGCTATCGACAGCGCAATGTACGCGCCCATTATCGGGATCATAAAGGTAAAGCCCAGGTAGCCGATGGACTCCACCACCCAGGTAAACGACGGCGCGCCTTTCGCCATATCGGTGTACGGTAGCCCCAGCTGTACCAGCATATTGGCGAGCGCGACCAGAATACCGCCGCCGATGACAAACGGCAGCGCGGCGGAGACGCCCGCCATCAGATGGCTCATCACGCTGCCTTTTTGCACATCCTGTTTACCCAGCTTCACACTGCTATCGGCGGCGAAAAGCTGTGATTGAGAGGCTAAATTATCAAAAATGGCGTCGATATTTTTGAGTGCCTGTGAAATCGGGATCTGATAAACCTGCTTTCCGGCAAAGCGGGCGCGATCGTCCGCGCTCAGCCCGCGCCCGGTTGCCAGAATTACGTAGTCTGCCGCGCGAATGGCGCCGTCACTCAAATGATTTTCCACGCCGCTTGAGCCCTGCGTTTCCACCTGAATGGTATGGCCCCGATCGCGCGCCTTACGCTCCAGCGCCTCGGCCACCATATAGGTATGGGCAATGCCCGCCGGGCAGTTGGTGATCGCCACCAGTTTTAAGGATGGTTCCATGGCGTGCTCCTTATTGGCTCAGCGTCTGGTTGAGCAGCGCCAGCACCTGGTCGGCGTCGCCCTGCTTAAGCTGTGAGATAAAATCGTCGTGGATAATTCTGCGGCACAGGCTGCCAATCACTTTGACCTGGTCATCCTCCCCTTCCGGTGGCACGCCGAGGCAGATCCAGCAGGTAACGGCCTCGTCGTCGCTGGCTCGCCAGTCCACCCCCTCGGTTTGACGTGCAAACAGTACGAACGGCGCCCTGACGGTGGCGCTTTTGCCGTGCGGAACGGCGATGCCGGAGCCGAAACCGGTAGAGTGCAGTTTTTCACGCAGGAGCAGCGTCTGTAAAAATGCGCTGCGATCGCCGACGAAGCCGTTTTGATAAGCCATGTCGGCCAGCGCTTTGAGAATGGAATACGGGCTATTGCCGCGAATATTGAGGTCAATACAGTGGGCGGTGAGAAGGGCCATCGAATCACTCCGTTGAAGAATGCGTTAAGGCATTTTACGGGTGCGATACGTCGGCTTTGAGCGGGAATATGTCAGGCAGGCGTGACAAGAGGGCAGGGAGTGAAGCGGGTTATTTGTGGGCTGCGGCACACTTTGGGGTGAGATATTTCCCTGACGAATTATTCATCGTCAGGGAAGTGATTGTATCAATGCAAACCCGCCAGACGCAGCAGCGCCGTCACCACCGCCGCCGCGACGATCACCACGATCAACGGCATCTTTCGCCAGGCTAAAAACACCGCAAACGCCACGCCCAGCACCCGCGCCATGCCGGCGAAATGTTCCCCTTCATAAAACGTGGTCGCCAGCGCCACCGAAAACAGCAGTACCGTTGCCGCATCGGAGAGCAGGGCCTGTGAACGCTCGGAAAGCGCCAGCCGGTTGCCCAGTTTTGCCCCGCCGAGGCGCATCAAATACGTTCCCAGAGAGAGAACGGCAATGCCGAGAATAAAGACCGTCATGTTTTCCATTATTTTTTCCTCGCGGCGAGGCCGAGTAAAGAGAGCAGAACCGGCAGGCCTACCGGGGCAAACGGCACGGCGGCCAGCGACAGCGCCGCGCCGCTGCAGGCGCGGATCAGCGTGGTGCGGTTTTTAAACGCGGGCACCACCAGCGCCAGCAGAATGGCCGGGAATACCGCATCCAGCCCGATGGTTTCCGGGGCGGGCAGCAGCTTGCCGACCATCGCGCCCAGCAGCGCGCCGAGCGGCCAGATAATCGCCACGCCTAAACCGCACAGCCAGTAGGCCGCTTTACGCTGCTCGGGCGTTTTCTGCGACAGGCCGAACACCACGCTTTCGTCGTTCATGATGTGGCAGCCCAAATAGCTCAGGCCGCGCTGGCCGACTAGCTCACGTACCGTGACGCCGAACGGCACGTGGCGCGCGTTCACCAGCAAACCGGCCGCCGCCGCCGCCAGCGGATTACCGCCGCTCGCCACAATGCCGATAAACATAAATTCAGACGCGCCCGCCAGCACGGTAATGGAGAGCACAAACGGCACCCAGACCGGGAAGCCGTAGGCCATCGCCAGCGAGCCGTAGGACATCCCGACCACGCCCACCGCGAGGCACACCAGGATGATTGCTTTTATCGTGTCGCCTTTCAGGCAGGAGAGGTGATGCTTCATACAATTTTAGCCATATCGAACGTATTTCCATTATAATGAACGCATCAGCATCGTTTTTCAAGACGAACGATTCGTTCGATTTATAGAACAAGAGGCCGTTATATGACGCAGCCAATCAGCGCGATCGCCAAAAGCCTGGTGCGGGAACGCCTGCGAACCGGGCTGTCACTGGCGGAAATTGCCCGACGCGCCGGAATAGCAAAGTCCACGCTTTCGCAGCTGGAGTCCGGCAACGGCAACCCGAGCCTGGAAACGCTCTGGTCGCTTTGCGTGGCGCTGGATATTCCCTTCGCCCGGCTGTTCGAACCGCAGCAGCCTGCCACCCAGGTGCTACGCCGGGGTGAAGGCACGAAGGTGATTGCCGGGGAGGCCAACTACGAGGCCATTCTGCTGGCAGCCTGCCCGCCGGGCGCGCGGCGCGACGTCTACCTGCTGCTCACTCAGCCGGGCGCAGACCGTATTTCCCAGCCGCATCCACCGGGATCGGTTGAGCACATTATAGTGACCCAGGGGCGGGCGTTAGTCGGCCTGATCGACGCGGCGGAAGAGCTGGGGCCGGGGGATTACATTTGCTATCCCGCTGACCTGCCGCATATCTTTAAGGCGCTGGAGCCGGATACGCACGCGCTGCTGGTGGCGGAACAAAATTAACGAAGATACGGAAAATCATGTCGCTTAAAGCCATTGCCAAAGAACTGGGGCTGTCTGTTACCACCGTCAGCCGCGCCCTCAACGGATACGACGACGTCTCCGCCGAGACGCGCGCCCGCGTGGAAGCCGAAGCCCAGCGTCGTGGCTACCGACCGAACACCTTCGCCCGCCGCCTCAAGATGGGCAAAATCGACGCCGTCGGGCTGGTATTTCCGGTGCATCCCGTTCCGCTCAATAACAGCGTTTTTATGGACATGGTCGGCGAAATTAGCCACGAACTGGCGCGACATGAGATCGACCTGCTGCTGATTGCCGATGATGATTTGGCCGATAAGCACAGCTATATGCGCATGGTGCAAAGCCGCCGCGTGGATGCGCTTATTGTGGCGCACACGCTGGACCACGATCCGCGTCTTGTGCAGCTTCAGGCCGCCGCTTTTCCGTTCCTCGCGCTCGGGCGCAGCCATCTCCCGCAGCCGTACGCGTGGTTTGACTTCGACAACTATGCCGGTACGTATCAGGCTACCCGCTGGCTCATCGAGAAAGGCCATCAGCGCATCGCCCTGCTCGGCGAAAGCAACAACCAGGCGTTCATCACCCAGCGTCGACAGGGCTATCTGGACGCTCTGCGTGAAGCCGGGCTGTCCAGCGAATGGCTGCGCGCTATGCCGCCGTCGCGCCGCGTAGGGTATGCCACCACCAAAGAGCTTCTCGCCCTGCCGCAGCCGCCCACGGCCATCATTACCGACTGCAACACCCACGGCGACGGCGCGGCGATGGCGCTGGCGCAGATGGGGCGCTTAACCGGCGATAGCGCCGTCTCGCTGGTGGTCTACGATGGATTACCGCAGGACAGCATCGTCGATATCGACGTGGCGTCGGTTATTCAGTCCACCCGTCAGGGCGTCGGGAAACAGATTGCCGATATGGTGCGCCAGCTGATTAACGGCGACGATATTGAGCAGCTTCAGGTGCTCTGGCAGCCTGAATTCTCTCCGGGCCAGACGGCCTAAACCCAACAAAATTCCAAACCCGATCACAGATCCGAAACGTTTTGGTTTCTATCCGAAACGTTTCGGATCAACACTCAGGACATCCCGACGACAGGAGATGTCTGATGCAAGATTCCATTTTTCGACTTGAAAGCAATACGGTAGACGTGGTGATTAAAATCCACCCGTTCGCCGAAATTCTCTACTGGGGGCCGCACCTTCAGCACTTTTCGCCTCAGGATACGCTGAGCATTGCGCGCCCTGTTGCGAACGGCAGGCTGGACGTTGACTCTCCGGTCACGCTGATGGCGGAGCTGGGGCACGGCCTGTTTGGCTCGCCGGGCATTGAGGGGCACCGCCAGGGGCTGGACGGTTCTCCGGTCTTCAAAACCACGCAGGTGCAGCAGGAATTTAACACCCTGACGATTACCGCTGAGGATGAGCATGCGGGGCTGCTCCTGACCAGCGAGCTGGCGCTGGACGCCAGCGGCGTGCTGGTGGTGCGCCATGGCTTAACGAACCTGAAAGCGATCCCCTGGCAGGTGGATCGCTTCGCCGTCACGCTGCCGGTGGCCGAACGCGCGCAGGAGGTGATGGCCTTCCACGGACGCTGGATTAGAGAATTCCAGCCGCACCGCGTAACGCTTGAACACGACGGCTTCGTAATTGAAAACCGGCGGGGTAAAACCTCACACGAGCACTTCCCGGCGCTGATTTCTGGCACGCCGTCGTTCAGCGAAATGCAGGGCGACGTCTGGGGCGTGCATCTGGGCTGGAGCGGCAACCACCGCCTGCGCGCGGAGGCCAAAACCGACGGTCGTCGCTATCTGCAGGCCGAAGCGCTTTACCTCCCCGGCGAAATGGCCGTGGAAGAGGGCGACACGCTCTGGACGCCGCGCCTGTACGCCAGCTACTCCACGCGCGGCCTGAACGGCATGAGCCAGCAGTTCCACCGCTACCTGCGCGATAACGTTATCCGCTTCCCGGACGACAAACCGCGGCCGGTGCATCTCAATACCTGGGAAGGGATCTACTTCAACCACGACCCGGACTATATCATGCGCATGGCCGACGAGGCCGCGGCGCTGGGGGTGGAGCGCTTTATTATCGACGACGGCTGGTTCAAGGGCCGCAACGACGACCACGCCGCGCTGGGCGACTGGTATCTGGACGAAAACAAATATCCGAACGGCCTGACGCCGGTGATCGATCGCGTCAAACGGCTCGGCATGGAGTTTGGCATCTGGGTTGAGCCGGAGATGATCAACCCCGATTCGGATCTGTATCGCGCGCACCCTGACTGGGTGCTGGCGCTGCCGGGCTATCCCCAGGCGACCGGACGCCATCAGCTGGTGCTCAACCTCAACATCCCGGAAGTCTTTGATTACCTCGTGGAGCGCATGAGCTGGCTGCTGGGCGAGCACGCGGTTGACTACGTGAAGTGGGACATGAACCGCGAGCTGGTACAGCCGGGGCACAACGGCAAAGCCGCCGCCGACGCGCAGACGCGCCAGTTCTACCGGCTGCTGGACGTGCTGGGCGAGCGCTTCCCGCATATTGAGTTTGAATCCTGCTCCTCCGGCGGCGGGCGAATCGATTACGAAGTGCTGACACGCAGCCACCGCTTCTGGGCGTCCGACAACAACGACGCCCTGGAGCGCAACGCTATCCAGCGCGGCATGAGCTACTTCTTCCCGCCGGAGGTGATGGGCGCGCATATCGGTCATCATAAATGCCACGCGACCTTCCGCCAGCACAGCATTCAGTTTCGCGGGCTGACGGCCCTGTTTGGCCATATGGGGCTGGAGCTGGATCCGCTTACCGTCGATGAAGATGAGCGTGAAGGCTATCGGCACTACGCCGCGCTGCACAAGCGGTGGCGCGAGGTCATTCATCACGGCACGCAGTGGCGCGTGGATATGCCGGACGCCACCACCCTGGCGCAGGGTATCGTGAGCGAAGATAAGACGCAGGGGCTGTTTATCGTCAGCCAGCTCAGGATGCCGGATTACACCCTGATGATGCCGCTGCGCATGCCTGGGTTAGACGCCAGCGCGCAGTACCGCATCACGCTGGTCGATCACCCGAACATCCAGATCACGGGAGAGGGTGGACACACCATGCGCAAGCTGCCGTCGTGGATGGAAACGCCGCAAACGGCGAGCGGCGAGTGGCTGATGCAGGCGGGTCTTGCGCTGCCGATTCTGGATCCGGAAACCGCCATTCTGATTGGCGTTGAACGCGTGTAAGGGTGACGGGCCGGGCAGCCGGCCCTCCGTTGAGGATAAAAATAATGAACACAACAACCTGTACCCACAAAGACAACCCTAACTTCTGGATCTTCGGGCTGTTCTTCTTTCTCTACTTTTTCATCATGGCCACCTGCTTTCCGTTCCTGCCGATCTGGCTGTCGGACATCATTGGCCTGAACAAAACCCATACCGGGATTGTCTTCTCCTGCATCTCGCTGTCGGCCATCGCCTTCCAGCCGGTGCTTGGAGTGATTTCGGACAAGCTGGGGCTGAAAAAACATCTCCTGTGGGTAGTCGCGGTAATGCTGTTTCTGTTCGCGCCGTTCTTCCTGTACGTCTTCGCGCCATTGCTGAAAACCAGTATCTGGCTGGGGGCGCTGAGCGGCGGGTTATATATCGGCTTTGTCTTCTCGGCGGGATCGGGGGCGATTGAGGCCTACATTGAACGCGTGAGCCGCAACAGCTTCTTCGAATACGGCAAGGCGCGCATGTTCGGCTGTCTCGGCTGGGGGCTGTGCGCCTCAACGGGCGGCATCCTGTTCGGCATTGACCCGTCGTACGTGTTCTGGATGGGATCGGCGGCGGCGCTGTTGCTGATGCTGCTGCTGGTGGTCGCGAAGCCGAAGCCCAACCAGACGGCGCAGGTGATGAACGCCCTTGGCGCGAACCAGCCGCAGATCACCGCAAAAACCGTGTTCAACCTGTTCCGCCAGCGCAGAATGTGGATGTTCATTCTGTACGTGATTGGCGTGGCCTGCGTGTATGACGTTTTCGATCAGCAGTTTGCCACCTTCTTTAAAACCTTCTTCGCCACGCCGCAGGAAGGCACCCGGGCCTTCGGTTTTGCCACCACGGCGGGGGAAATTTGCAACGCCATCATCATGTTCTGCTCGCCGTGGATCATTAACCGCATCGGCGCGAAAAACACGCTGCTGATTGCCGGGCTTATCATGGCGACGCGCATCATCGGCTCGTCGTTCGCCACCACCGCCGCGGAGGTCATTGCCCTCAAGATGCTGCACGCGCTGGAAGTTCCGTTCCTGCTGGTGGGCGCATTTAAGTACATCACGGGGGTATTTGATACGCGCCTGTCGGCGACTATCTATCTGATCGGCTTCCAGTTTGCTAAACAGTCGGCGGCCATTTTCCTCTCCGCCTTTGCCGGGAATATGTATGACCGGATCGGCTTCCAGGAGACGTACCTGATGCTGGGCTGCTTCGTACTGGCCGTCACGCTGGTATCCGCGTTTACGCTTTCAAGCCGTAAAGACGTTGACGCACTACAGGCTGCGCCCATGACTCGCTAAGACATAAGCGCCACAGAGTAACGTGGCGCGCTATTTCCCCACCCAGCTATTTTTTATTTTGAATTTATCCGCGCGGTTGTAGCCAATGGAATAATTAAAGGCGGTGCCATCTTCAAGTTTGGTGATGCCGGAGACTTTCAGCATCGGCATCCCCGGCGAGATGCCCAGCAGGTTAGACAATTCCTCAGAAAACAGATCGCCCTCAATAACCGAGTTATAAAACTTAATTTTTTTCCCGGTATAGGTTTCGATGTATTCATACAGCGAGCCGCCGTTTAGCGTCTCGTCGGGTATGCTGGCAATCACCGCTGCGTTAATCCATGAGTCTTCTACCAGCACCGGCGTCTGGTCAATCAGCCGCACGCGGCGGATAAAGTGAACGCTGTGTTCGGTCTGCATCTCCAGCTGCCGGGCAATAGACGGGCTGGGGAATGACAGCTGATGGCAGATAAGACGGCTGGATACTTCTACCTGATTGAACTCGCGGGAAAAGCCCAGAAAGGAATCTCCGGTGCCGCTGTTCAGCTCGTATAGGTCGTCGGTGATGGTGCGCGTGACAAACATTCCCTTTCCGTGGATGCGCTCAATAAAACCCTCCTGCTCCAGCAGGTGCATGGATTTTTGCAGGGTCACCCGGGTCACGCCGTAGGTGAGAGACAATTCCCTTTCAGACGGGATTTTTTCGCCCATCCGATAGCGGTTATTCAAAATGTCGTCTCTGATGCTGTTTTTGATTTCAATATAGCGAGCGGCCATGAGGAAAGTATCAGTCAGTCATGAATGCGGGCAGTTTATCACCGAAGGATAAGGCGGGCGCAGACCTGCGCCCTAAAGTTTAATGTTGCTCACCGAGCCGGCGCAGTTCGGCCTCATTTTCGCGCTTTTCCTGAGCGAGTTGCTTCTTCTCAAGCATTTTGAAGAAAGGGTAGTAGATCAGCGCGGAGATAAGCACCATGCATCCGGACCAGATGGCAGCGGGGATATTTCCACCGGTCGCGAAGTAGGCATTCAGGACCGGCGGCATGGTCCACGGAATTTGAAACACCGGCTTGCCGATAATGCCAAAAGCCATCAGCAGCCACGAGCAGCCGCAGATCAACATCGGCGTCAGCACCAGCGGGATCATCATCAGCGGGTTCAGCACCATCGGCACGCCGAAAATAACCGGCTCGTTGATGCAAAACAGCGAAGGCCCCACAGACACGCGGCCTACGGATCGGTAATAGCGGCTCTTTGACATCAGCATCGCCAATACTAAACCCAGGGTTGCGCCGGAACCGCCTGAACAGATAAATATGGTGTAGAAGCCCTCGGCGCTGATGTGCGGTATCGGCTGATGGGAAAGATACGCCTCGGTATTTTCAGCGATAAATTTCAGGAAAATAGGGCTGGTAATGCCCGACAGCACGTTGGTGCCGTGAATGCCACAGCACCAGAGTAGGGAGATTAGCCCCACCAGCACCAGCATTCCCGGCAGCGTGTCGAGCCCCGAAACGAGCGGGCTTAATATCAGGGTGAAAAAGGCATTGATATCAAATTTCAGTATTACCCTCACGACCCAAATCAGCACCAGACAAAGAAAGGCCGGCGCCAGGCTAACGAATGACTGCAGCACGGCAGGAGGCACGCCGTCCGGCAGTGTGATGTAGATCTTGCGCTGGATAAAAAAGCGCACAATGTAGACCGTTATTACCGACAAAATAATGGCCGAAAAGAGCCCCGAAGCGCCGAAGTTATCAACGTTAATCCTGTGATGCTCGTCAATTTGCGATAGTAAAAACACGGCCACCGTAATACAGACGCAGCTTAGGCCATCCAGCCCGTAGTGCCTTGCCAGGTTATAGCTAATGCCGATAGCGGCTATCAGGCCAATTGCGCCAAAGGTTACCTGTACCGGGACACTGAGCAAATCCGCATATTGCCCAATCCATCCGCTCCAGCCGGGAATGGGCAGATTAGCCACAATAAGAAACACGCTGCCAGCAATGATAAAGGGCAGGGTAAAGGCGATACCGTTACGTACGGCGACGAGAATGACGTTATTGCCGATTTTCATCATGATCGGCACTAACTGATTCTCCAGAAAATGGTTCATATGAACTCCCTGTCGATAGCCGAGGGCATCAGCGCGCGTACTGCGGTAGGAAATCGCGGTTCTCGTGGAGATAGTCGCGTAGGATTGCTTCCGCCACGGCAACGGAGGGCACGAGCGGGTGTGAGGCCAGAGCCAGCAGCGCCGTGCGACGATCCCCCGTGACGGCGGCTTCAACGGTTAACTCTTCAAAGGCTTTAACGCTCTGAATCAATCCTCTGACGGCGCGCGGAAGGGGCCCATAGCGCAGCGGATGCGCGCCGCTGGCGTCGATCATGGCGTTGGTTTCAATGACCGCGGTATCGGGAAGATCGGGCGTGGCGCCCTGGTTCGGCACGTTAACGATGTGGATTTCACGCTTATTGTTGTAAATCGAACTGATGATGGAACAGGCCGTATCGGAGTAAAGCGCGCCGCCTCGGGCGGAGAGGGCCGCGGGTTTTTCACACAGCGTCGTATCGCGGTAAAGGCAAAACAGCGACTTTTCAATAGCAAGCGACTGCTCTCCTCGCGTGCCGCTGTGCTTAAGCTCGTCGAGCTCATGTTCAACCATTTCACGGCTGAGGTAGTAATATTTTAAATAGGAGAGCGGGTAGAGCCGTAGGGCGCGGATGAATTCGGCAGGCAGCCCGACATCCGGGATATTTTTTAGATTGTGTCGGCCCACGCCCTGAGCCAGTTTCTCAATAAAATCATCCGTGCGATCCTGCTCCTGTACTTTGATTCGGTCGGCAAAAATCAGGTGGTTAAGGCCAATAAATCTCGCATCCACTGCATCCCGGTCAACGCTATAGGCTTTCGCAACGTCGCGCATCATGCTGTTCGCACCGCTGCAAATGCCTATCGACTTAACGGGGCTATGTTTCGCAAGCGCTTCTGTCACTATCCCTGCGGGATTGGTGAAATTTATCAGCCATGCGTCCGGGCACAGCCTTTCCATTTTTTTACATAAATCCAGCAGCACGGGGATCGTGCGTTGTGCTTTCATAAACCCGCCAGGTCCGGTCGTCTCCTGGCCGAGTACGCCGTAACGTAACGGAATTTTTTCATCCTGAATTCGCGCTGCCAGCTGGCCCACCCGAATTTGCGTGGTCACAAAGCTAGCGCCCTTCAGGGCGGCGTCCAGATCCGTGGTCAGGTGCACGGTCATGCTGATGCCCGCTTTCTTCACCATGCGCTGGGCCAGCGCGCCGACAATGTCCAGCTTCTCTTTACCCGCTTCGATATCCACCAGCCAGTATTCGCTAACCGGCAGCTCGTGGTGACGGCGAATAAATCCGTCGATGAGCTCCGGCGTATATCCTGAACCACCGCCAAGGGTAACAACCTTTAAATCAGCCATATTAAATCACTCCATGATTAACTGGCGTATGCCAGTTTTGGGTGAAATTAACACAGGGCGTTTAGCATTCAATAGCAAAACCCCTGGTAAGCCAGGGGTTTTTGAGAAATGCGAGCATGCGCATATTTTGATGAAAGTGACGGAAATCAGTCCAGGTAAAACACCTCTTTCAGCGCCGCGCTCACCGGGCTGTTGTCCGGGTTCGACGGCATAACGTCACCCATATATTTCCACCAGCGCTGGCAGACGTCGGTATTCGCTACCGCGTTCCAGCGCTCCTCCGATTCAATCTCCACGGTCGCAAACAGCAGGCTGCGGGCTTTGTCGAGATAGATAGCGTAATGGTTCGCGCCGTGGGCTTTCAGCACCGCTTCCAGCTCGGGCCAGATGGGATTATGGCGGCGCGCGTACTCCTCGTGCGCCTCCGGGTTTACCTGCATGACAAACGCTTTGCGGATCATAGTGCCTCCAGGTACAGCTCGCGGACCTCATCGCGGCTGGCGGTGCGCGGGTTACACGGCGCGCACGGGTCGGCGAGGGCTTTATCCAGCCAGCCTTCAATATCGGCTTTGGTCACGCCGAGCTGGCTGAAGCCGGACGGAATGCCGACCCGAGCGCTCAGGTCGCGAATCGCCTGAATGGCCGACATGCTGGCGGCTTCGTCGCTCATGCCGCGCGTGTCAACGCCCATCGCCTGCGCCACGCGGGCGAAGCGGGCCACCGCGTTCGGGCGGTTAAAGTTTTCGATGATCGGCAGCAGGATGGCGTTGCACACGCCGTGCGGCAGGTTGTGCGTCGCCCCCGGCTGGTGCGCCAGGGCGTGAACGAGGCCAAGGCCGGCGCTGTTAAACGCCATGCCCGCCAGATACTGGCCAAACGCCATCTGCTCGCGCGCTTCCAGGCTATGCCCGTCCTCTACCGCTTTCGGCAGCCAGAGATTGATCAGGCGAATGGCTTCCAGCGCGTTGGCGTCGGTCAGCGGGTGCGCCCCGACGGAGACGTAGGCTTCAATGGCGTGGGTTAGCGCATCCATACCGGTTGCGGCGGTCACGGAGGCGGGAATATCGAGCATCACGCTGGCATCGTCCACGGCGATATCCGGGATGATGTTCGGGTCGATGATCACCTCTTTCACCTGCCGCGCGGAATCAATAATCACTGCGTTGCTGGTCATCTCCGCCGCCGTGCCTGCAGTGGTGTTGATCGCCACCAGCGGCACGCCCGCGTTTTTCACCTTGCCGACGCCGGAGTAATCGGTTGACGGACCGGGGTTGGCGGTGAGGATTTTAATCGCCTTGGCGGTATCAATCGGGCTGCCGCCGCCGAAGGCAATCACGTAATCACACTCCGCGTCCTGATATGCCGCATAGCCTTTCTGCACCAGCGCCTCCGTCGGGTTCGGGAAGACCTCATCGAACAGGTGATACGACATCTGATGGGCGTCCAGCGCGGTAAACAGGCTGTCGAGCAGGCCGAGTTTTACCAGCTGGCCGTCGGTGACAACCAGCGCTTTGCCCCACTGCTTGTTTGCCACCAGGTTGACCATATCGCCGATTGCGCCCGCGCCGTGAAGGCTGATTTTGGGAAGCGCCAACATAAAGCTCATGATAATTCTCCTTAATTACTGTGATTTTTATGCCCGACGGCGCTGCGCTTGCGCGGGCCTACGGTTAAGCAGGCCGGGTAAACGCAGTGCCACCCGGCTATGGGATCCGTCTTCGCTGCATCACCCGGCGGGTAATAATCGGCAGCGAAATCACCACGATCAGCATCGCGCCGATAATCACCGACATCACGATGCCGGGCACGTTAAGCAGGCTCAGGCCAAAGGTCACCAGCCCCATCAGGAAGGCGGCGATAATCACGCCCACCATGCTGCCGGACCCGCCGAGAATATTGACGCCGCCGAGCACCGCCATCGTCACTACCGCCAGCTCCCAGCCCATCGCGATCGTCGGGCGCGTGCTGCCCAGGCGCGAGGTGAGCAGCACCGACGCAAGGCCGGACATCAGCCCCACCAGCGCGAACAGGATCAGGCTGTGGCGCTTGACGTTGATGCCGGAGTACCACGCGCCGGTCGGGTTATTGCCGATGGCGTAGGTGCGGCGGCCAAAGTTGGTGCGGTGCAGCACAAAGGCAAACAGCAATGCCAGCACGATAAACAGCGCGAACTCAAACGACAGCGCGCCCCAGACGTAGCCCTGCCCGAACCAGGCGAAGCTCTCCGGATAGCTGTTCAGCGCCTTATCGCCGAGCAGGATGTAGGTGATCCCGCGGTACAGGCTCATGGTGCCGATGGTGATAACGATGGACGACAGGTTAAAGCGCGTCACCAGAATGCCGTTGAACAGTCCGCACAGCAGCCCCACGCCCAGCCCGACGCAGACCAGCAGCGGCGTATCCACGCCCGCCGCCGCGCAGAAGCCCATTACCGTGGAGCTAAGCGCGATGGTGGACGCCACCGACAGGTCAATTTCCCGGGCGACGATCAGCATCGCCATCGGCAACACGACGATCGCCTTTTCGGTAAAGTTGAACGTCGCGTCGGAGAGATTCCAGACGTTGAGGAAGTAGGGCGAGGCGAGGGCGTTCACCACAAATACCGCCAGCGTCACCGCCAGAAGGAAGCCTTCCCAGCACAGCAGGCGCTGGAAAATGCCCGGCGCAGCAGGCACGTTTTTGATCTCTTCAGAGGTCATCATTTTGCTCATAATTTCACCGCCAGTTTCTGACGAGCCAGCGCCGCGTCGCGCAGAATCAGCCGGCCTTTACGCCTGCTGCCGCGCTCGTTCAGCAGCACCGCAATGACGATCACCGTGCCGGAAATTGCCATCTGCCAGAACGGGGAGACGCCGATCACCGGCAGGGCGTTGTTGATGACGCCGAGAAACAGCGCGCCGAACAGGCAGCCGAGCACGCGCCCGGTGCCGCCCATGGTGCTGATCCCGCCAATCACGCAGGCGGCGACCACCTGCAGCTCAAAGCCGTTCGCCACGTCGACATAGGCCACCGCAAAGCGCGAAATCCACAGATACCCGCAGAACCCGGCCAGCAGCCCGGAGAGGCAGAAGCTGACAAACTGCATTTTCCCGGCGTTGATCCCGGTGTAGTACGCCGCCGTAGCGTTGCCGCCCGCGGTGTACAGCGCCCGTCCGGTACGGCTGTAGCGCAGGAAGTAACCTACCAGCAGCAGCGCGGCCACGGCGCACCAGCTCAGCACCGGCAAACCCAGCACCGCCGCGCGCGGCAGGCCGAGGAAGTTCGCGCTCATCTGGTTAGCGTTCACCCAGCCGCCGCCGGAGAGCAAAAAGATAATCCCGCGGTAGATGCTCATGGTCCCGAGCGTTACCACAATCGCCGGAATGCCCAGCTTCCACACCAGCAGGCCGTTAACCGCGCCCATCAGCAGCCCGAGTACGCTCGCGAGGATCGGCAGCGCCCAGACCGGCACGTCCGGATAGTGGAAGTTAATCAGGGCGACAATCATCCCCGTCAGCGCCAGGTTGGCCGCCATCGACAGGTCGATACCTTTGGTGAGCAGCACCATCATCTGCCCGAGCGCGAGGATGATGAGAATCGAGGTGTCGTTAAACATCTCCACCAGGTTGCCCGGCGCAACAAACGACGGCACGCGGCTGCCGATGGCGACGACCATCAGCACAATCACCGCGCCCAGCAGGGCTTCTCGGTGTTTTAACAGTGAACTAAGCATTATGCCGCCTCCTGTTTTGCACCGCTGGCGGCACTGACGATGGTTTCCGCCGTCGCGTCACCCGCCCGGTATTCGGCCACCATCAGCCCTTCGTGCATCACGATGATGCGGTCCGCCATGCCCATCACTTCCGGCAGTTCGGAGGAGACCATTATCACCGCCAGCCCCTGGCCGACCAGTTCGGACATAAAGTGATGAACGGCTGCCTTTGAGCCGATATCAATGCCTTTTGTCGGCTCATCGAGGATGATCACGTCAGGATGCGTTGCCAGCCACTTAGCGATAACCACCTTTTGCTGGTTGCCGCCGGAGAGCGTTTCCACCGCCTGCTTCCAGCTAAAGGCTTTTACCTGCAGGCGCCTGGCGTAGTCGTCCGCCAGCCGCCACTCGCGGTCGTCGTGCAGCACGCCGTTTGGGTTGAGCTTGCCGAGCTGCGGCAGGCTGATGTTCTGGGCAATCGGCAGCTCGATAATCGCGCCCTGCTTCTGCCGCTCTTCCGGCACGCAGACGATACCGGCTTTGATCGCATCCGCAGGCTGGCGAAAGCGCTGAGGCTGGCCGTGGAGGGTAATTTCGCCCGACGACGGCCGCGTGACGCCGGAAAGCGCCTGCATCAGCTCGGTACGCCCGGCGCCCACCAGCCCGTAGAAGCCGAGGATTTCCCCTTTACGCAAGGAGAAGGAGATGTTGGCGAACTCGGTCGGGTGGCAGAGGTTCTTTACCTCCAGCACCGTCTCGCCTTTTTCGCACTCCGTTTTCGGGAAGGTCTGGGTGATGGCGCGCCCGACCATCATCGATACCATGCGTTCTTCGGTTATCGCACTCATCGCGCCTTCTCCGACGAACGCGCCGTCGCGCAGGATGGTGTAGTGGTCTGCAAGCTCGAAGATCTCGTCGAACTTGTGGGAGATAAACAGGATGGCCTTGCCCTCCTGCTTCAGGCGCTCAACGATGTGGTAAAACTCGAGAATTTCATGCTGCGACAGGGCCGCCGTCGGTTCATCGAGAATGACGACCTGCGCCTCAAACGACAGCGCGCGGGCGATGGCAACCATATGGCGCTGGGCGATGCTCAGGGTTTTCAGCGTCGCGCGCGGGTCGATTTGCACCTCAAGCCGGGTGAGGATCGCCTGCGCCCGGCGGTGCATCTCCGGCCAGTCGAGCTTTTTAAAAAAGCCCGTGTGCAGGTACTGACCAACAAAGATATTTTCGGTGACCGAGAGCTCATCGAACAGGACGGTTTCCTGATGAATAGCGGTAATGCCGATCTTATGCGCCGATTCCGGCGTCGGGAGGTGAACGGGGATCGCCTTATAGAGGATTTCGCCCTCGTCGGGCTGGTATATGCCGGTCATCACTTTGACCAGCGTCGACTTGCCCGCGCCGTTTTCGCCGATAAGCGCCGTCACTTTGCCGGGCCAGAGCGCAAGCTGTACGTTCTCAAGGGCACGCACGCCGGGGAACACCTTGGTGATGCCGGAAAGCTGTAGCAATGGGGTCATGATAGTTCTCCGTTTGGTTCACCCTCACCCCGACCCTCTCCCTTTGGGAGAGGGGGTTAACGTTCCCTCTCCCTTTGGGAGAGGGCTAGGGTGAGGGGGGAAAGGATCAAAAGATTTTCGAGAACTTATCAATATTGCTGGCATCGTAGACGAACGGCTCGGCCATTGCCCCGTTGCCGTCGGCATCCAGCTTCACTTTGCCCAGCTTGCCCATGCTGGCCTCGCCCTTCGTGGCGGTGCCTTTCACCAGGTCATCCGCCAGGTAGGTTGCCGCATAGCCCAGGTCAATCGGGTTCCAGATGGCAAAGCTTTTGCTCGCGCCGGACTTCACCGCGCCCGCCATCTCAGAGGGCAGGCCTAGTCCGGTGACGTACACTTTGCCGATCTTGCCCTGGTCTTTAACCGCCTGCGCGGCGGCAACAATGCCGACGGACGACGGCGAGACAATCACTTTCAAATCAGGGTAGGTTTTCAGCAGGCCGACCGTCTCGCGGTAGCTTTTATCAGAGAGATCGTCCCCGTAGGCCACGGTCACCAGATTGACGGACGGATACTGCGGCAGCACCTTTTTCATCTCTGCAATCCAGGTGTTCTGGTTTGTTGACGTTGGCGTGGCGCTCAGCACCGCGACGTCGCCTTTCTCCACGTTCAGCGCCTTCAGCGCGTCGGCGGCGAGCTTAACGTTGGTTTCGCCAATCAGGGCGTTGTTCGACGGGTTCAGGTGGATCTGGCGTCCGGCTTTCTCTACCCCGGAATCCCACGAGACTACCTTAATGCCGCGCTGCATCGCTTTTTTCAGTACCGGAACCAGGGCGTCCGGATCGTTCGCGGAAATCGCGATCGCATCCACGCCCTGAGCGATCAGCCCGTTCAGCACCTCGATCTGCGCTTCCGCCGTGGTGGTGGTCGGGCCGGTATAAATCACTTTTACATCGCCTAACTCTTTGGCCGCCTCCTGCGCGCCGACGTTCGCTGCTTCGAAGAATCCATTCCCCAAGGACTTCGCCACCAGGGCGATTTTCACTTCTGCTAAAGCGGAACCGGACAACGCCAGAGCGGCAACGGTGAGGATCAAGCTTGTCTTTATTTTCATTGCTTTTACTCCACTGACTTGAGTTAGTTGTAGGGATTGCAGGTGGTTTTCGCCCCGTCTCG
>Ga0209281_1000859_pt1 | contig 26586 bp, 20 predicted proteins | sample MedtruBG_FD_187514 | JGI IMG/M metagenome (GOLD analysis project Ga0209281, IMG submission 187514) | Root nodule microbial communities of legume samples collected from California, USA - Medicago truncatula BG (SPAdes) (version 2) | ecosystem: Host-associated > Plants > Roots > Nodule | place... | reverse complement strand
AGTCAAGCGTTTATTTTCGCTTTTCTCTGCCGGCGTTCATCGCTGAACCCCGCTGACCCGGCGGCTTGTGTTCCGTTGTTCCGTGTCAGTGGAGGCGCATTATAGGGAGTTATTCTGAGGTGACAAGAGGAAATTTAAAATTAATTTCCAACCGTCTCTTTTTTACCCAAAAGCACGTTAAAGTGCGAGTTTTTCGAGCGTTTCAAAGCCGTAACGCTGTAAAACGGGTAAAAGTTGCTCAGTCTCAGAAGTTAACGCCATGCAAAAGGCAATGTTCTTATCACTGGATTTAGCATCTGGCGCTTCATGTTCCAGCAGCCAGGCTGTCCGTCGGGCGATTGCCGCACCGGAATCCACAAGACGCGTCCCCTCCGGCAACACCTCCAGTAGCTCATCCTGTAATAGAGGGAAATGCGTGCAGCCCAGCACCACCGTATCAGGCGGTTCAGCCATGCGAAGCCATGGGCCGAGAATGCGTCGCAGCTCTTCCAGCGAAACGGGTTCACCGTGCAGCTTCGCTTCGGCCATCTCCACCAGCTCAGCTGAGCCTAACATTGCAATCTTGCATTCGTTGGCAAAGCGTTCAATGAGCTCACGCGTATAAGGACGCTTCACCGTTCCGCGCGTCGCTAATAACCCAACGATGCCATTCGCCGTCAGACGCGCAGCAGGCTTAATCGCCGGAACGACACCCACAACCGGGAACGGGAACTTTTCACGTAATGAAGGAAGAGAAACGGTACTCGCCGTGTTGCAGGCAATCACGGCTAACGCTAAAGGGTAGCGCGCCTGAACTGCTGTGACGATTTCAACCACACGTTCGACAATAAAGTCTTCGCTCTTTTCCCCATACGGAAAGGCGACATTATCGAAAGCATAGATGTAATGAAGATCCGGCAGAAGATGCCGAATCTCATCGTAGACCGAAAGCCCACCGACGCCGGAGTCAAACACCAGCACGGTGGGACGTGGATCAGAAGGTGTAGCTGCCAGACAAGGTATATTCCCGTCCTGCAGTTTCGTAGCCATAAACTGTCTCGTAATCTTTATCGAACAGGTTGGCTATTTTACCACGAACTGTGAGATGTGAGGTGACAGGATATGAAACTGCGAGATCCCACAAGCTTACGCCCCCCATTTGTACACGTTCAGTGGTGAAGGTATTAGGATCGACGGCCACATCATAACGCGTGCCGAGATAGCGATACGCCAGATTCCAGTCGAAATCCCATACCTGCGTATCCAACTGGTATTTCACCTGTTGCTTAGAACGACGGGCAAGCACCTGATTGGTTGTGGCATTGCGCGGGTCAACATAATCATAAGAGATCTGATGACCGACAGGGCCGGTATCAAACTGTGCCGTGGCTTCAACCCCTTCGATACGCGCTTTATCAACGTTATAAGGACGATTTCTGTTGCCATAGCCAATCAAGTTATCAACGTCATTACGATAAGCGCTGACGCGCCAGGTCACCGGACCTGTCAGCCCTTCAAAACCACCTTCCCACTGTTCACTCTCTTCTGGCTTAAGATCCGGATTGCCATAATCTGGACTGTGGATCTGGCTCATCGTTGGTGCTTTATACGCTGTACCGTAAGAGCCGATGATGCGATAGCCGTCAACAAACTCCCACGCCGCACTGGTCTGCCAGGTACTGTGGTTACCGAAGTTAGAGTTATCATCATGACGCGCTGCCGCTTCCAGCGTGACGCTATCAAACTGCTGCATCGCCGAAAGGAAAACGCCGGTGTTATGCTGTTTGAAGCCTTCATTAAGAAGACCCGTACCCGCCTGCGTCTGCTGCTTCTGCCAGTCCACACCCGCACCGATGTTGCCGTGGCCTACGGTAAAGGTGTTCATCCATTGCGTGGTGTATTGCTTCACGTCATCCATAGTAGAAGAGGCGGCATAGCGACCTTTACTCGGATCGTAGTTCTGGTCTTTACTGCGACCGTAGCCCGCCACCAGCTGCGTCTGATAAATGCCCTGCTTGTAACGCAGCCCGGTATCCCAGTTCTGGCTGTATAACTGACGCGTATCCGGCGTGCCGGTAAAATTGAAATTATTGTCGTAGCTATCATACCCGTCGTATGCCGTGCGGTTGTCATAGCCAAAACCGCGAACGAAACCACTCAGGCTGTCGTTAATCTGCTGTTCGATAGACCCGTACAGCGACTTACTCATAAAGCCATCGCGATCCGGCTGACGCGGTGCATCCTGCGCATCAATATCAAAACCACGCGTATAGGTATAGTTTCCTGCCATCGTGATTTTGGTTTTATCCAGCACCTGCTGGAACGAACCATCGTAAGACTGATAGCCCTTCGAGCCGACACTCGCGGTAATGTCCGCGCCAGGCTTATCACGCCCGGTAATAATGTTGATCACGCCGCCAATCGCATCGGAACCGTACAGCGCAGAACGCGGGCCGCGAATGTACTCGATACGTTGAATGAGGGACGTTGGAATTTGACTCAGATCGGCAACGTTGCTGATTCCGGCATTATTTAGCGGAATACCATCGATAAGCACCAGAACGTGACGGGATTCGGTTCCACGAATAAAGGTTGACGCGTTTGCCCCCATTCCGCCGCTTTGCGCAATATCTACGCCAGGTAAACGCTGCATGACTTCGACGACGCTTTTTGCCTGCCAGCGCTCAATATCTTCACGCGTTACAACAGAAGTCGGTGCCAGAACGGTATTTGCCGGTTGTTCAAAACGGTTTGCTGTGACCACCAATGAGTCAGCGCTATCCTGCGCCCAGCCCGAAAATGCCGTGACGGAAAGTGCCGTCATCAGCGATACTTTTTTAATCATTTTTAAAGCATCCACAATATAAGAAGGATGCCGCAGGCGTCATCTATAGCACGCGATGATGAAACCAGATGCGACGTAATTCCGGCAGGTCTTCGGGCTTGGTGGCGTTTTACGGATGACGACTTCCCATTTTCACAGTGTCTACAACATTCATCCCGCCAGTCTTTACCGCTGCGCGTCAGCTCCAGATTTGCACTGGATTCCCTTTTCACTTACATGAGGCCGGAAACAGAATGCTACAATTAGAAACGTATGGATGTCCAGACAGCTATGCAGGATTAAATCTGGACATCCCCTGTACAGTGCTTACAATCCCCGCGAAATTCTTTACCACTCAGGATGCATGATGACACCCGAACACCTCCCGACAGAACAGTACGACGCGCAGCTGGCAGAGAAAGTTGTCCGTCTGCAAAGTATGATGACGCCTTTTGCCGCGCCCGTTCCCGAGGTGTTTCGTTCTCCTGTCAGCCATTACCGCATGCGTGCTGAGTTCCGTATCTGGCATGACGGCGACGACCTGTATCACATCATTTTCGATCAGCAGACCAAGTCCCGTATCCGCGTAAACAGTTTCCCGGCAGCCAGCGAATTAATTAACCAATTAATGACGCTGATGATTGAAGGGGTACGCAATAACACCCAGTTGCGCCATAAACTGTTCCAGATTGATTACCTGACCACCCAAAGCAATCAGGCTATCGTCTCGATGCTGTATCACAAAAAGCTGGACGACGAATGGCGCAAAGAAGCCGAAGTCCTGCGCGATGCGCTGCGGGCGCAGAATATCAACGTCCATCTGATTGGCCGCGCGACTAAAACTAAAATCATGCTCGATCAGGACTACGTGGATGAGCGCCTGCCGGTGGCTGGTAAAGAGATGATTTATCGCCAGGTCGAAAACAGCTTCACCCAGCCGAATGCGGCCATGAATGTGCAAATGCTGGAGTGGGCGCTGAGTGCAACGGAAGGGTCAAAAGGCGATCTGCTGGAGTTGTACTGCGGTAACGGCAACTTCTCGCTGGCGCTGGCGCGTAACTTTGAGCGCGTACTGGCAACCGAAATCGCCAAGCCGTCCGTTGCTTCCGCGCAATACAATATTGCGGCCAACCATATCGATAACGTGCAGATCATTCGTATGGCGGCAGAAGAGTTTACGCAGGCAATGAACGGTGAGCGCGAATTCAACCGTTTGCAGGGTATCGATTTGAAGAGTTACCAGTGCGAGACGATTTTCGTCGATCCCCCGCGCAGCGGGCTGGACAGCGAAACCGAAAAGATGGTGCAGGCGTATCCGCGTATTTTGTACATTTCCTGCAACCCGGAAACGCTGTGCAAGAATCTGGAAACATTAAGCCAGACGCACAAGGTTGAACGTCTGGCGCTGTTCGATCAGTTCCCCTACACGCACCATATGGAATGCGGCGTACTGTTAACGTTGAAATAACGCCATTATTCAGGAAGCTGGTGTTTACGGTGACGCATTTTGATGCCAATCCAGAACACCAACGCCACAGACAGCACGGCGGGCAGGAAATTGGAGCCGATATCCGGATACTCCGCGCGCACAACGGTGCTATACAGCAGGACACCCAGAATAAAGAACGCCGCCGCCAGGCCCGGTAAACCTACCGGCATGGTGCGGTTTTGATAGCGTTGATGCAGACAGTAAACCGTCAGGACCAACGCGATCATCGGGAAAATCGAAAACGGCACAATCGAGCTGAACACCGCAGCAAACGTACCATTAATAGATAAGCCAGCGATCAATGCCAGCAACAACGTACCTTTATCCTGACCTGACTGTTTCATTACTCACCCTTCGTCGATTTGATGCGCCGACCTTTCTTGTTCACGGCGATACCAGTAATAAGCGCCTTTGGAAATCATCCGCAGTTGCAATACCAGTCGCTCTTCGAGTTGTTTGCGTTGTTCAACGCCCACATCCAGTGCTTCGGCACCCGCACTGAAAACAATGGTCACCATCGCCTCGGCCTGCGCTTCCGTGAAGGCACGTGGCATATGGTTTTCGAGTTCCAGATAGTCGGCAAGTTCCGCGATAAAATGCTGAATTTCTCGCACTACAGCGGCACGGAAAGCCGCCGACGTTCCCGAACGTTCCCGTAATAACAGGCGGAATGCGTTAGGGTTGTTGCCAATAAATTCCATAAAAGTAGAGACCGACGTGCGGATCACGCTGCCACCTTTGGCAATACGCTGACGCGCCTGGCGCATGAGCTGGCGCAGCATTAAGCCGCTCTCATCCACCATGGTCAGGCCCAGTTCATCCACATCACGGAAATGACGATAGAAAGACGTTGGCGCAATCCCGGCCTCACGTGCGACTTCGCGCAGGCTTAAACTGGCAAAGCTTCGCTCAGCGCTCAGTTGACTGAATGCCGCTTCCACCAGCGAACGCCGGGTTTTCTCTTTTTGTTGTGCTCTTACGCCCATCACAATAGTTGAATCCTTCCAAAGGCCTTAAGGCACTATACCAGAGAATAAAATTAATCTGTTTGCACAGCTTTGTGAATGATTGTTTACGCGAGGTTTGTGCTCCACAGCCCGAAAAGAGCACAACGATAATTGGGTTATCCCGCTAATGATGTTACTATTCTGTTGCTTTTATGTATAAGAACAGGTAAGCCTTGCCATGTCACATTCCTACGATTACGACGCAATAGTTATTGGTTCCGGCCCCGGCGGCGAAGGCGCTGCTATGGGTCTGGTGAAACAGGGAGCCAGAGTAGCGGTCATTGAGCGCTACCATAATGTTGGCGGCGGTTGTACCCACTGGGGCACCATCCCTTCAAAAGCCCTCCGCCACGCCGTTAGCCGCATTATCGAATTTAACCAAAACCCTCTTTACAGCGACCACTCCCGTCTTCTTCGTTCCTCTTTTGCCGACATCCTCAACCATGCTGATACCGTGATTAATCAGCAGACGCGGATGCGCCAGGGGTTTTACGAACGCAACCACTGCGAAATCCTGCAGGGTGATGCGCACTTTGTTGACGAGCATACCCTGGCGCTGAAATGTCACGACGGTTCCGTCGAGACCATTACCGCCGAGAAATTCGTCATCGCCTGCGGTTCACGCCCCTATCATCCGGACGATGTCGATTTTTCACATCCTCGCGTTTATGACAGCGACTCTATTTTGAGCCTGCATCATGAGCCACGCCATGTGCTGATTTACGGCGCAGGGGTCATTGGCTGCGAATACGCCTCCATTTTCCGTGGGATGGAAGTCAAAGTTGATTTGATTAACACCCGCGACCGCCTGCTGGCGTTTCTCGATCAAGAGATGTCCGATTCGCTCTCGTACCACTTCTGGAACAGCGGTGTGGTGATTCGCCACAACGAAGAGTACGAAAGAATCGAGCCCTGCGACGACGGCGTGATCATGCATCTGAAGTCTGGCAAAAAGCTGAAAGCCGATTGCCTGCTGTACGCGAATGGCCGTACCGGTAACACCGATTCGCTGGCGCTGGAAAACATTGGCCTTGCCACCGACAGTCGCGGCCAGTTGAAGGTCAACAGCATGTACCAGACGGCGCTGCCGCATATCTACGCGGTAGGCGATGTGATTGGTTATCCGAGTCTGGCATCCGCCGCTTACGATCAGGGGCGCATCGCGGCTCAGGCGTTGGTGAAAGGTGAAGCCACCGCCCATCTGATTGAAGATATTCCAACCGGCATTTACACCATTCCGGAAATCAGCTCTGTGGGTAAAACCGAACAGCAGCTGACATCGATGAAAGTGCCGTACGAGGTCGGTCGCGCGCAGTTTAAACATCTGGCGCGGGCGCAAATCGTGGGAATGAGCGTGGGGACGCTGAAGATTTTGTTCCATCGCGAGACGAAAGAGATCCTCGGCATTCACTGTTTCGGTGAACGTGCGGCGGAAATCATTCACATCGGTCAGGCAATCATGGAGCAAAAAGGTGGCGGTAACACGATCGAGTACTTCGTTAACACCACCTTTAACTACCCGACGATGGCAGAAGCCTATCGGGTAGCGGCGCTAAACGGCTTAAACCGCCTGTTTTAACGCGTCGTCAAAATGGCCATCCATCGAACTGCGGATGGCCTCTGCTAGCTGCTCATAGCGGCTGCGCAGGGGCGATCCCGGACGATAAACAAGGCCAACCGTACGACGTGGTTCTGGCTTAATGCATGGCAGATAAACCACACCATCACGTCGACGCTCGCGCGGTACGGCCAGCGCAGGCAGCAGCGTAATACCACTTCCCGCCGCCACCATATTACGCAGCGTTTCCAGACTGGTTGCGCGGAAATGGGTATCTTCCTCAGCACCCGCCTCAAAGCAGAACCCCATCGCCTGATCGCGCAGGCAGTGACCGTCTTCCAGCATCAACAGCTTTTCACCCGCCAGATCGCCCATCGGTACGCGATCGCGATTGGCCCACGGGTGATCTTCGTAGATCGCCAGCATCATCGGCTCATCAAACAGCGGCACCTCAATAAACGCTTCGCTCTCTTTAACCAGCGCCAGGATCGCGCAGTCAAGCTTGCCGCTGTCGAGCTGGGCCAGCAATTGATGTGTCTGCGCTTCGTGCAGATACATTTCGAGTTTCGGGAAGGTCTGATGCAGCATCGGAATGATGAGTGGCAGGAGATACGGGCCAACGGTCGGGATCAGGCCAATATGAAGCGGACCGGACATCGCCTCGCCCTGCTGGCTCGCCATTTCCTTGAGCACTTTGACCTCGCGCAATACGGTGCGCGCCTGATCCACCAGCAACAAACCGGCCTGAGTGAACAGCACTTTACGACTGGTGCGCTCCAGCAGCATTACGCCCAGCTCATCTTCCAGCTTGCGGATCTGACCGCTCAGCGTGGGCTGACTCACATGGCAGGAATCTGCCGCGCGGCGAAAATGTCGGTGCTCAGCGAGTGCAACCAGGTATTCAAGATCACGAATATTCATTATTCATCCTCTATCGCCATGATAGTTCATGGCGATAGATAGCATAGCAACGAACGATTATCCCTATCAAGCACTCTGTTGAATAATACACCACATAGACGAGGCGGCACGTGTTTGACCCTTGACGTCCCCGCCGAGTCACACGAGTTTATCCCTGACTCGAACAACTAAAGCCAACGTGAACTTTTGCGGACCCTGTGGTCCGCTTTTTTTGCGTAAAAAAGCCCGGCTTTTAACCAGGCTGCCTATTCTTCCCTCACCTGGCCCTCTCCCAAAGAGAGGAGACAGCTCGCGCCTTTCACCATGGAAGAGGCTCGGGTTGAGACAAGGTAAAAGCAAAATGGCAACCGACGTTGCCATTTTTAGTATTTACTCCCCCTCCAGTGGGAGAGGGCCGGGATTGAGACAAGGTAAAAGCAAAATGGCAACCGACGTTGCCATTTTTAGTGTTTACTCCCTCTCCAGTGGGAGAGGGTCGGGGTGAGGGCATCAGCCCGCACAAATCCTAAACAAGGCGCGCTTTCGCATCCGCAATCGCCTGCGCGACCTGTTTAGGTGACACGCCACCTTTCGCCGCGCGCTTATCCAGACAGGATTGCAGCGAAAGAATCGGGTACACGTCATCGCCTATCACGGCACTGAATTTCTGCAAATCGGCCAGCGTCAGATCTTCCAGCGGTTTGCCCTGACGAATCGCCTCTACCACGGCTTCGCCCACAATATGGTGCGCCTCGCGGAACGGTACGCCCTTGGCGACAAGATAATCCGCCAGTTCGGTGGAGTTCGCATAGCCCTGCTGCGCCGCTTCCTGACAACGTGGACGTTTCACCTGAATGCCGTCCAGCACCAGCGCGCCCATATGCAGGCAATCCAGCCAGGTGTCGAGCGCATCGAACAGCCCTTCTTTGTCTTCCTGCATATCTTTGTTGTAGGCCAACGGCAGACCTTTCAGGGTCATCATCATGCCCGTCAGCGCGCCCTGCACACGGCCACACTTACCGCGGATCAGCTCCAGCGCGTCCGGATTTTTCTTCTGCGGCATCAATGAAGAGCCAGAAGTAACACGATCGGACAGCTCCACAAAACCGGCTTCACCGGAGTTGAAGAAAATCAGATCTTCGGCAAAGCGCGACAAATGCACCATGCCGATAGAGGCGTTCGACAGCAACTCCAGGACGTGGTCACGATCCGACACGCTGTCCAGACTGTTGCGGGTCGCAGAGGCAAAACCTAACCAGCCCGCCAGCAGTTCGCGATCGATTTCATAGGCGGTACCGGCCAGCGCACCGCTGCCCAGCGGGCTAACGTCCAGACGCTTCAGCGTATCCTGCAAACGGCTTTCATCACGCGCCAGCATCTCGACATACGCCAGAGACCAGTGAGCAAACGTAACCGGCTGCGCGCGCTGCAGGTGGGTATAACCCGGCATCACTGCATCCTGATTGTTTTGCGCAGTTTCAACCAACGCATTCTGCAGCTGACGGTTCGCCGACAGCAGTTCCACGATAGTGTCTTTACACCACAGCTTCAGATCTGTCGCCACCTGGTCGTTACGACTACGGCCGGTGTGCAGTTTTTTACCCAGCTGACCCACTTTGTCGATCAGCTTGCCTTCCACCCAGCTGTGAATATCTTCCGCGTCGCTTTCGAGGATTTGCTGCGGATTCAGGCGCACTTCTTCCAGCAGGTTGTTCAGCACCTCTTCGAGCTGTAATTGCTCATCAGCGCTTAATACACCAACGGTGACCAGCGCTTTGGACCAGGCCACAGAGCCGACGATATCTTGTTCGGCCAGGCGGTAGTCGAAGCGCAAAGAGTCGTTGAACTGTTTGAACCGTTGATCCGCTGCCTGTGTAAAACGCCCACCCCAAAGTGCCATAACATGCTTCCTTAAATTCGTTTAGAGATACCCTCTGATGAGGGGAAAAATGCTTACGCCAGAATACGTGTGCCAATCGGCGTGCCGTTAAACAGCGCCGGGAGTTGTTCCGCGTGACGCCATGAGGCAATGTCCACCGGACGGCCCAGGGTGCGCGCAGCGTCCAGCGCCGCGTTCACTTTTACAATCATGCCATCCGTAATGATGCCCTGAGAAATCAGCTGCTCCGCTTTTGCCGCCGTCATCTCGGCGATACGCTGGCCTTTACCGTCCAGAATGCCGCTCACGTCGGAAAGCAGAATCAGGTCAGCGCCCAGCGTGGCGGCCAGCGCCGTTGCGGCCTGATCGGCGTTCACGTTCATCAGTTGCCCTTCTTCGGTTACACCGATAGAGCTCACCACTGGCAAGAAACCGCCTTCCAGCAGCGTATTAATGAGCTTAGGCGAACCCGGCTGCGCCAGTCCAACGTGGCCCAACTCTTCGTCGAGCTGCGTCACTTTTACGCTGTCGCCATCGCCGAGGTACAGGCCGACCGACGCGATATGATGTTTCTTCGCCCATGACAGCAGCGTTTTGTTCGCCGTTCCCGCCAGCGCACCGGTGATGATGTCAATCTGATCGGCAGGCGTCACGCGCAGACCGTTCTTCTTTTTCACTGGCAGGTTGAGGCCTTTCATCAGCTCATCCACCACGCAGCCGCCGCCGTGAACAATCACCAGCGGACGTTGATGGGATTCGCGATAATCAACCAGCGCGCTAAACAGACGCTCCAGCGCTTCTTCGCTGTCCAGCAATACGCCACCGAGTTTGATAATTAATGGATTCATCATCACACCTTAAATAAGAGACTGGGTTTCAGCGTAGCCAAAACGAATATTTGCGCACTGCACAGCCTGAGCGGCAGCGCCTTTAAGAAGGTTATCTTCCGCCGCAACCACAATCAGATGCTCGCCCTGAACGGCAAAGCCGATGTCACAGAACGGCAGACCGACCACATTTTTCAGCGCTGGCAGCACGTTGTCATACAGGCGGACCAGCGGTTTATTGGCATAGGCCTGCGTAAAGACTTCAGAAATCTGGTCTTTGGTCACGCCCGGCTTCAGACGGCAGGTAATGGTTTCCAGAATCCCGCGCGGGAAATTGCCCAGATGCGGTGTGAAAATCACCTCTGCGCCCAGATGCGTGGTGATCTCCGGATGATGACGGTGGTTGAACACGCCATACGGTTGCAGACTTACTTCGCAGAAACTATTGGCAATCGCCGCCTTGCGCCCGGCACCGCTCACGCCGCTGGTGGCGTTGATCACCGGCCACTGATTGAGATCCAGCAGGTCAGCGTCGATCAGCGGTTTAAGCGAAAGCTGCGCCGCTGTCGGATAACAACCCGGAACAGCGATCAGATTGGCTTCTTTTATCTTGTCGTCATTCCACTCCGCCAGGCCGTAGACCGCCTGCTCAAGCAGATCGGTATGCTGGTGAGTGAAACCGTAATATTTTTCGTAGAACGCACTGTCGTTAACGCGGAACGCGCCGGAGAGGTCAAACACCACGCAACCCGCCGCCAAAAACTGCGGGGCCAGATCGTGGCTGACTTCGTGCGCCGTGGCCAGAAACACCACATCCACGCCACCGACAAACTCACTGATATCGGACATCGGCTGCAACGGGAGATCGACGATTCCCTTAAGTTGCGGATGCAAATCGGAAATTAACTTTCCCGCATCATTGCTTTGCGCTGAGACAGTCAAAGCGGTTATGGTCATATGAGGATGGCGATTCACGTAGCTTACAAGCTCTGCGCCCGCATAACCGCTAGCGCCCACAATCAGCGTATTCAACATCGGGTTCCTTTACGATCAACGTTAGTGTATTTTTATTCACATTTAGTGCATGAATATTGATACTATCACGACCTAAGGTATGTCAACAATGAAAATGAATTTACCACCCTTTATCGAGATTTACCGCGCCCTGATTGCCACGCCGTCCATCAGTGCGACCGAAGAAGCGCTCGACCAGAGCAATGAGTCTTTAATCAATATGCTGGCTGGATGGTTTAGCGATCTCGGCTTTAAGGTGGAAGTTCAACCCGTTCCAGGAACCCGTCATAAATTTAACCTGCTGGCCAGTGCCGGACAGGGTGCAGGCGGCCTTTTACTGGCTGGCCATACGGACACCGTGCCCTTCGATGATGGGCGCTGGACGCGCGATCCTTTCACGCTCACCGAGCATGACGGCAAGCTTTACGGTCTGGGTACCGCCGACATGAAAGGCTTTTTTGCCTTTATTCTCGATGCGCTGCGTGACGTTGATGTGAAGACGCTTAAAAAACCGCTATACATTCTGGCGACCGCCGACGAAGAAACCAGCATGGCGGGCGCGCGCTATTTCTCGGAAAACACCGCCATTCGTCCGGACTGCGCGATCATTGGCGAACCGACGTCACTGCAACCGATTCGGGCGCATAAAGGCCATATCTCTACGGCGGTGCGCGTGTTGGGCCAGTCAGGCCACTCCAGCGATCCGGCACGCGGCGTCAATGCCATTGAGCTGATGCACGACGCCATTGGCCGCATCATGGTGTTGCGCGACGCCCTGAAAGAACGCTTCCACCACGACTCCTTCACCGTGCCATATCCCACGCTCAATCTCGGTAGCCTGCACGGCGGCGATGCCTCTAACCGCATCTGTGCCTGCTGCGAACTGCACATGGATATTCGCCCGCTGCCAGGCATGACGCTCGACGATCTCAATGGCTTACTGAGCGAAGCGCTGGCCCCGGTAAGTGAACGCTGGCCTGGCCGTCTGACCATTTTCGATCTGCATCCGCCAATTCCAGGTTACGAATGCCCGCCGGATCATCAATTGGTGCAAGTGGTTGAGAAACTGCTCGGCGAGAAAACGGACGTGGTGAACTACTGCACCGAAGCACCGTTTATCCAGACGCTGTGCCCGACGCTGGTGCTGGGTCCTGGCTCCATCAATCAGGCCCACCAGCCGGATGAATACCTGGAAACACGCTTTATTAAGCCCACTCGCGAGTTAATTACGCAGGTTGTGCATCACTTCTGCTGGCATTAACAACACGCTTTCCAAAGGGGCGAGAGCGTAAAAAACAGCGCCGAGCTATCCCCTCTCCCGGTGGGAGAGGGTCAGGTGAGGACAACTTAACGCATGATCCCCATCACATTCCCATAAGCATCTCTTATCTGACGCGAAGCGAATTAAATTTCGTAAATTGCCTGCATTTATTCGTTTGCTGAACCGTTTTCGCAGCAATTGACGACAGGGGTTTTACGTGGCTTTATAAAGGACAACTGAAAAATTATGTCCGAGAGATTTCAAGCTGCGGCAAGGCGGCAACGAGCGCATCTTCGGAAACTTACATAAGTAAGTGACCTGAGTGGGTGAGAGCAGCCAACACGGCTGTGGTTTGAAAGATGCAGGGCATTTACAAAAATGATGGGGTGTCTGGGTTTATATGAACGAACAATATTCCGCGTTGCGTAGTAATGTCAGTATGCTCGGCAAAGTGCTGGGAGATACCATCAAGGATGCGCTAGGAGAGACTATTCTCGACCGCGTCGAAACAATCCGTAAGCTGTCCAAATCCTCCCGTGCAGGAAATGAAGCCAATCGTCAGGAGCTGCTCACCACGCTGCAAAACCTGTCAAATGATGAGCTTCTGCCCGTGGCGCGTGCGTTCAGCCAGTTCCTGAATCTGGCTAACACCGCCGAGCAATACCACAGCATTTCGCCCAAAGGCGAAGGTGCCAGCAACCCGGAAGTGATTGCCCGTACGCTCAGAAAACTCAAAGACCAGCCTGAACTGAACGAAGAGACCATCAAAAAAGCGGTTGAATCCCTCTCGCTGGAGCTGGTGCTAACTGCACACCCGACCGAAATCACCCGCCGTACGCTGATTCACAAAATGGGCGAAGTGAATAGCTGTCTCAAGCAGTTAGACAACAAAGACATCGTCGATTACGAACGTAACCAGCTGATGCGCCGCCTGCGCCAGCTGATCGCCCAGTCCTGGCACACCGATGAAATTCGCAAATATCGCCCAAGCCCGGTTGATGAAGCCAAATGGGGTTTTGCGGTTGTCGAAAACAGCCTGTGGGAAGGCGTGCCGAACTACCTGCGCGAATTAAACGAACAGCTGGAAGAGAACCTTGGCTATCGCCTGCCGGTGGATTTTGTTCCGGTGCGTTTCACCTCCTGGATGGGTGGCGACCGCGACGGTAACCCCAATGTCACCGCTGAAATCACCCGCCATGTGCTGTTGCTCAGCCGCTGGAAAGCCACCGACCTGTTCCTGAAAGATATTCAGATCCTGATTTCTGAGCTGTCGATGGTTGAAGCCACGCCAGAACTGCTCGACCAAGTCGGCGAAGCCGGTGCAACCGAACCGTACCGCTTCTTGTTAAAAGGCCTGCGCGGCCAGCTGATGGCGACCCAAGCCTGGCTGGAAGCACGTTTGAAAGGCCAGCGCCTGCCAAAACCCGCAGGGCTGCTGAGTCAAAACGAACAGCTCTGGGACCCGCTTTACGCCTGCTATAAATCACTGCAAGCGTGCGGCATGGGCATCATCGCCAACGGTGAACTGCTCGACACCCTGCGCCGCGTGAAGTGTTTTGGCGTGCCTTTAGTGCGCATTGACGTGCGTCAGGAAAGCACCCGCCATACCGAAGCGCTGGGCGAGTTGACCCGTTATCTTGGCATTGGCGATTACGAAAGCTGGTCAGAAGCCGACAAACAGGCGTTCCTGATCCGCGAATTGAATTCCAAACGTCCACTTCTGCCACGCAGCTGGGAACCAAGCGAAGAAACCAGCGAAGTCCTCAACACCTGTAAAGCGATCGTCGATGCGCCAAAAGGATCGGTCGCGGCCTATGTGATCTCCATGGCCAAAACGCCGTCTGACGTGCTGGCCGTTCATTTGCTGTTGAAAGAAGCCGGTATCAGCTTTGCGCTGCCTGTCGCGCCGCTGTTTGAAACCCTCGACGACCTGAATAATGCCAACGACGTGATGACCCAGTTGCTGAACATCGACTGGTATCGCGGCTTTATCCAGGGCAAACAGATGGTGATGATTGGCTATTCCGACTCCGCAAAAGACGCGGGCGTGATGGCGGCATCCTGGGCGCAGTACCAGGCACAAGACGCACTCATCAAAACCTGCGAAAAAGCCGGGATCGAATTAACGCTGTTCCACGGACGCGGCGGTTCTATCGGTCGCGGCGGTGCACCGGCTCATGCCGCACTGCTCTCTCAGCCCCCAGGCAGCCTGAAAGGCGGTTTGCGCGTCACCGAGCAGGGCGAGATGATTCGCTTTAAATACGGTCTGCCAGAAGTGACAATCAGCAGCCTGTCGCTCTACACCAGCGCGATTCTTGAAGCCAACCTGCTGCCGCCGCCGGAGCCGAAAGACGCATGGCGTCACATCATGGATGAGCTGTCGGATATCTCCTGCGACTTGTACCGTGGCTACGTGCGCGAAAACAAAGACTTCGTACCTTATTTCCGCTCGGCCACGCCTGAGCAGGAACTGGGCAAACTGCCGCTGGGTTCTCGTCCGGCTAAACGCCGTCCGACCGGCGGTGTGGAATCCCTGCGCGCGATTCCGTGGATCTTCGCCTGGACGCAAAACCGCCTGATGCTGCCCGCCTGGCTGGGTGCCGGTGCAGCGCTGCAAAAAGTGGTGGAAGACGGTAAGCAGACTGAGCTTGAGACGATGTGCCGCGACTGGCCGTTCTTCTCCACGCGCCTGGGTATGCTGGAGATGGTGTTCTCCAAAGTCGACCTGTGGCTGGCGGAATACTACGATCAGCGTCTGGTGAAACCCGAACTGTGGGCGTTAGGTAAAGAGCTGCGCGACCTGCTCGAAAGCGACATCAAAATTGTTCTGGATATCGCTAACGACTCCCATCTGATGGCTGATTTGCCGTGGATTGCCGAATCCATCCAGTTGCGTAATATCTACACCGACCCGCTAAACGTTCTGCAGGCTGAGCTGCTGCATCGCTCGCGCAAGGCCGAAGAAGAAGGCAAAGAGGCGGACCCACGCGTCGAACAGGCGCTGATGGTGACGATTGCGGGCGTTGCGGCAGGCATGCGTAACACCGGCTAACGGTTTTCCGAATCAAAAGGTCACACAGGGTGTGGCCTTTTTTTTTGCCCAAAAATCCCCCACCTTAGATGTAGCGCAACAAATGCCAGCTACTGTGGCGGTAAAGTCACAATAGTGACGTTCGAGCACGACGGGAAAAACGCGTTTAGTAACCTCAACCTCTATGGGAGAAATGTTATGGACCGTATCATTCAATCACCGGGCAAATACATTCAGGGTGCAGATGCCCTCACTCGACTCGGCGACTATCTCAAACCGCTGGCAAAACGCTGGCTGGTTGTCGGGGATAAGTTTGTTTTAGGCTTTGCGGAAGAAACCTTGCGCCAAAGCTTCAAACAGGCAGAACTGCACGTCGAAATCGCGCCATTTGGCGGCGAATGTTCACAAAATGAAATCGACCGTCTGCGCAAGCTGGCCAAAGGCGCTGACTGTCAGGCCGTGCTGGGTATTGGCGGCGGTAAAACGCTCGATACCGCCAAAGCATTAGCGCATTTTATGGATGTACCGGTGGCCATCGCGCCAACCATTGCCTCTACGGATGCACCGTGCAGCGCCCTTTCAGTCATCTACACCGACAGCGGCGAGTTCGATCATTACCTTATGCTCCCGCACAATCCCAATATGGTTATCGTCGATACCAAAATCGTGGCGGGTGCGCCTGCGCGTCTTTTGGCCGCAGGGATTGGCGATGCGCTGGCGACCTGGTTTGAGGCGCGCGCCTGCTCACGCAGCGGTGCCACTACCATGGCCGGCGGAAAATGCACGCAGGCAGCTCTTGCGCTGGCGGAGCTTTGCTATAACACGCTGATTGAAGAGGGAGAAAAGGCGATGCTGGCAGCGGAACAGCATGTCGTCACGCCGGCCCTTGAGCGCGTCGTCGAAGCCAATACCTACCTCAGCGGCGTGGGCTTTGAGAGTGGTGGACTGGCCGCAGCCCACGCGATACACAATGGGCTGACGGCGATTCCGGATGCGCACCATTACTATCACGGTGAAAAAGTCGCGTTCGGCACGCTCACCCAGCTGGTGCTGGAAAACGCGCCGGTAGAAGAGATCGAAACGGTTGCCGCACTGTGTCACAGCGTTGGGCTACCCATCACCCTGGCACAGCTGGGTATCAAAGAAGATGTTCCTGCCAAGATGCGTCTGGTGGCAAAAACTGCCTGCGCGGAAGGCGAAACCATTCACAATATGCCGGGCGGCGTGACGCCAGATGAGGTATATGCAGCGCTGCTGGTCGCCGATCAGTATGGTCAGCGTTGCCTGCATGAGTGGGAATAACGTCTGACATAAAAATCCCCGCCGAGGCGGGGATTTTTATTTATGACTGATGCCTGATTACTTCACATCAAAACGATCCAGATTCATCACTTTGGTCCATGCCGCGACAAAATCTTTGACGAACTTCTCGCTGGCATCCTGACTGGCATAAACCTCCGCCAGCGCACGCAGAACCGCATTTGAACCAAACACCAGATCGGCACGCGTTGCGGTGTATTTCACCTCACCGCTCGCACGGTCGCTGCCCGCAAACAGTTCATTGGATTCGTCTGTGGCTTTCCACTGGGTGCCCATATCCAACAGATTCACAAAGAAATCGGTGGTCAGCACACCCACGCGATCGGTGAACACGCCGTTCTGGCTGCCATCAAAGTTGGCTCCCAGCGCGCGCATTCCCCCGACCAGCGCGGTCAGTTCTGGCGCGGTAAGCGTCAGCTGCTGCGCTTTATCAATCAGCAGCGATTCCGTTGTCGAGACATCAACCTGAGCGCGATAGTTGCGGAAACCATCTGCAACTGGCTCAAGGAGATTAAACATCTCGATATCAGTCTGATCCTGACGCGCATCCACGCGGCCCGGCGTAAACGGCACGGTGATGTATACCCCCGCCGCTTTTGCCGCCTGCTCAACGCCGACGACGCCCGCCAGCACGATGATATCGGCGAGCGATGCTTTGTTGGTTGTGCGTTGAATCGCTTCCAGCGTTGGTAAGACGCGTACCGCGGCGGCGTTAACATCCCAGTCGCGCTGCGGAGCCAGAGCCAGACGCGCGCCGTTGGCACCACCGCGTTTGTCACCGCCACGGAAGGTGGCCGCAGATGCCCAGGCAACCGACACCAGCTCGCTAACGGAAAGCCCGGAAGCCACAATTTCCGCTTTCAGACTCTCAATATCTTCTTGAGACGGATTGAACACTGCCTGCGGCAGCGGGTCCTGCCAAATCAGATCTTCTTTCGGCACTTCAGGACCGATGTAACGTGCTTTTGGCCCCATATCTCGGTGCGTCAGTTTGTACCAGGCACGCGCGAATGCTTCGTTAAACGCCTGCGGATCGTTCAGGAAGCGACGAGAAATCTTCTCGAACTCTGGGTCGAAACGCAGCGTCAGGTCGGTCACCAGCATGGTCGGTTTGCGTTTTTTCGCCGGGTCGAACGGATCGGGAATAATTTCCGGCGCGTCAACCGCTTCAAACTGGATCGCGCCTGCCGGGCTGCGGGTCTGTACCCACTCGTATTTGAACAGGTTTTCGAAGAAGTAATTACTCCACTGGGTTGGCGTCTGTGACCAGACGACTTCCAGACCGGAGGTGATTGCATCTGCACCCACGCCCGTTCCGTGCGTGCTGGTCCAGCCCAGGCCCTGAGATTCAATCAACGCCCCTTCCGGATCGACACCCACATGCGTGGCCGCCGCTGCACCGTGCGTTTTGCCGAGCGTATGTCCGCCCGCAATCAGCGCGACGGTCTCTTCATCGTTCATGCCCATGTTGCCGAACGTCGCGCGAATCGCTGCGGCGGCCGACAGTGGCTCACCGCTGGCGTTTGGCCCTTCCGGGTTGACGTAAATCAGCCCCATTTCGGTAGCGGCCAACGGACGTTTTGCCAGTGATTCAGGATCGCGATGGGTCAGCCAGGCTTTTTCATCGCCCCAGTTAACGTCCATATCTGGCTCCCAGACATCTTCGCGCCCGGCACCAAAGCCAAACGTACGGAAGCCTGAATTTTCCAGCGCCACGTTCCCCGCCAGGATATACAGATCGGCCCAGGAGATTTTCTGCCCGTATTTTTGTTTAACAGGCCACAGCAGACGACGCGCTTTGTCGAGGCTCACGTTATCTGGCCATGCATTCAGAGGAGCAAAACGCTGCTGACCGCGACCGGCACCGCCACGGCCATCCACGGAACGGTAAGTCCCTGCGCCGTGCCATGCCATACGAATAAACAGACCCACATAGCTGCCCCAGTCGGCAGGCCACCAGGATTGAGAATCGGTCAGGAGAGCTTTGATATCGCCTTTCAGAGCGGAATAATCGAGTTTGCTGAATTCTTTGCGGTAGTCGAAGTCTTCACCCAAAGGGTTCGAACGGTTGGAATGTTGGTTTAAGAGTTCAACGCGTAGCTGCTTGGGCCACCAGTCGCGACTGCCTGTCCCCGCACCTGCGCTCTGATCAGACCCTCCATGGTGAAAAGGACACTTGCCGCTGGATGACGAATTATTGGTCTCTTCTGACATGCTCATCTTTATACTCCCTTGATCGTATTTCCCTTAAGATATACACCGAAGCCAGATAGGTATAATTGAGATAACCCACAGATTCGATAGTTATTACCGTTTAAATTACCCTGGAAAATGTAAGCTTTTTTAGTGAATCGGTAAAAATGCCGTCAGGCCGGAGAAGGGCGGAAGGTCAGATAAGCAAAACCCTCCGAAGAGGGTCATGAGATTACAGTCCAGGGCGAACGCCGAGGGTGTGGCAGATGGCGTAACTCATCTCGGCGCGGTTTAGCGTGTAGAAGTGGAAATCCTTCACCCCTTCACGGCTCAAAATTTTCACCATGTCCATCGCGATATTCGCGCCCACCAGCTTGCGGGTTTCGGCGTCGTCATCGAGCCCTTCGTACATTTTCTGCATCCACAGCGGAATGCGCACGTTGGTCATGTCCGCAAATTTCTTCGCCTGCCTGAAGTTCGAGACCGGCAGGATGCCCGGGATAATTTCCAGGTCGATTCCAGCGTTAACACAGCGGTCACGAAAACGCAGATAGCTTTCGACGTCGAAGAAAAACTGGGTAATCGCGCGGTTGGCACCGGCATCGACTTTCCGTTTCAGGTTGAGCAGATCGGCCTGGGCGCTTTTCGCTTCCGGATGCACTTCCGGATACGCGGCGACGGAGATATCAAAATCGCCCACGTCCTTGAGTAACGCGACCAGATCGGTGGCGTACATTTCCGGTTTGCCGCTCCCCGGCGGCAAATCACCGCGCAGGGCGACGATGTGGCGAATCCCGCTGTTCCAGTAATCCTGGGCGATAGCGCGCAGTTCGTCGCGAGTCGCATCCACACAGGTCAAATGCGGCGCGGCTTCAAGCCCGGTACGGTCCTTAATGCCCTTGATAATGCTGTGCGTACGGTCGCGCTCGCCAGAGTTTGCCCCGTAGGTGACGGAGACAAATTTCGGCTTCAGGCTGCTCAGGCGATCGATAGAGCTCCACAGGGTTTGCTCCATTTCACTGGTGCGCGGCGGAAAGAATTCAAAAGAGACGTTAATCTGGCCCTGCACTTCAGCCAGGCTCTGATTCAGGGCTTCCCGCTGGTTGGCGTGAAAAAAGCTCATACCTTACCTCATCAATCGCGTGATAATTATTGCTCGTTATAAACATCTATCCATTTAGACGTCTGGATGTAAAAATGACGGAAAACGCGAATGCCGTCAACTGAAATAATCAGTCATAACGGTGAGGAATGTTCAGGCAAGATGAAAGAAGTTCATGATGGCGGGGAACTAGTGCGGTTTGATGCCCTCACCCCGGCCCTCTCCCACAGGGAGAGGGGGGAAGACAACCCTTTCGCCGCATTGCGATGAGGGAGGAAAAAATCCTTTCGCCGTATTGTGATGAGGGAGAAAACAGTCCGTTCGCCGCGTAAGGAACAGGGAGAAAACAGTTCCTCTTATTTGCGGAGACTGGCAGAAGACCGCCCCGAACGATTCCCTCTCCCGTGGGAGAGGGTTAGGGTGAGGGCATCAAACGATGCAGAGCAAAAACTACAGCAGTTGCGCCAGACGGTTAATATCCGACTGAATGGCACCGGCAGTCACATCACGCCCCGCGCCTGGCCCACGAATCACCAGCGGATTATCACGATACCAGCGGCTTTCGATGGCAAAGACGTTATCGCACGGCAGCAGCGCCGCCAGCGGATGCTCCGGACGCACCGCTTCCACACCCACACGGGCTTTACCGTTGGCATCAAAACGCGCAACGTAGCGCAGCACTAGCCCCATCTCTTGCGCGGCCTCCAGACGTTGCACCATCTGGTCGTTCAGCTCATCACCATTTTCAAAGAAGTGATCGACTGACCCCTCTTCGCAGCCCGCAGGAACTAACGATTCCACACGCACCTGGCCCGGCTCGATATCGTAACCCGCCTCACGCGCCAGAATCACCAGCTTGCGCATCACGTCTTTCCCGGCCAAATCGACGCGCGGATCGGGCTCGGTCAGCCCCTGCTGCCACGCCTGATCGACCAGGTCGGTGAACGGCACCGTGCCGTCGAACTGCAGGAACAGCCACGAAAGTGTCCCGGAGAAAATCCCGCTGATCGCTAAAATGCTGTCGCCACTGTCGATCAGGTCCCGCACCGTATGGTTGACCGGCAAGCCTGCGCCTACGGTGGCGTTATACAGCCAGTGACGCCCGGTTTTTTCAAACGCATCGTGGATCTGACGGTATTTATCGGTGCTGCTCGCGCCCGCCAGTTTATTCGCGCTGATGACATGGAAACCATGGCTGGCGAAATCCAGATACTGGTCGGCAAGCTGTTCGCTGGCCGTAACATCCAGCACCACTAAATCGTCGTACGGGTGCGCACGCATCCACAGGAACAGCGACTCTTCATCCTGCTCGACGGCTTCGTCATTGAAGAATGCGAGCGCGCGGCTGGCGTCCAGCCCTTCGTAATTGAGCAGGCTACGGCGACTGTCCACAACGCCTGCCAGTACAAATTCAAATCCGGTACGCGCCGACAGCGTCGTTTGCTCGCGAGCGAACAGCTCCAGCCAGCGGGAACCGATATTACCTTTACCAAACAGCACCAGACCGATACGTTTTTCCGCGCGGAACAGCGTGGTGTGCAGGCCTTGAATCAGACTCTCGGTTGGCCCCTTACGCAGCACGGCAACCAGGCTGATGCCCTCCTCCGACTGCCAGGTAAATTCGACCGGCTGACCTTTCAACTGTTGCCAGAAACGGTGGCAATGCAGCGGGTTACGCGAGACACCCGCGCCGACCATCGCCACCAGCGCCAGGCCTTGACGCAGACGGAGTTCGCCCGGCAAACCAGCTTCATCCAGCGTTTTGAGCGCGCTGTCGGCCACTTCCGCGGTATAGCAGAATTGCAGTAAATGACGATCGCTGTGCACGCCAACCGCCAGCGGACGCACCTGCGCACGCTTGAGAATTAAATCGATATCTTTATGCGCCAGCTTGACGTCCTGGCCCGCCGGCACCTGGAACTCAATCAGGCAAATATCATCGTGACTGGTGACAATACGTGCGCCCGTACCCGATGCCAGAACACGTTCGATGCGCGTGGAACCCTGATCCGGCGTGTAGCTGCAGCGCAGTTGCAAATCAATATCGCTTCCGGAAACGGGCTGCAGCGTACGCGCGTGCAGAACCGGAGCCGCGAGACGTGCCAGCTCGCTGGCTTCGTCCAGACGCAGCAGCGGCAGCAGACAGGCATCTTTGACTTTGCGGGGATCGGCACTGTAGACGCCGGCCACATCGCTCCAGATGGTGACGCGAGACGCTCCCGCCAGTGCACCGATTTGCGTGGCGGAATAGTCAGAGCCGTTACGGCCCAACAGCACGGTTTCACCCGCGTTGCTGCGGCTGATAAAGCCGGTGACAACGATACGTTTACCCGGATGCTGCACCAAAAGCTGTTGCAGCAGCGGATAAGATAACCCTTCGTCAACCTGCGGCTGCGCAGCGCGTTCGGCGCGCAGGAAATCGCGTGCGTCCAGCCAGGCGGCCTCGAGACCTTGCTGTTCCAGCACTGCGGCCATCAGGCGCGCAGACCAGACTTCACCGTGGCCAACCACTTCAGCGTAAACCGCATCGTTAATGCCGCTGTCCAGCAGCGCCGCAAGGCGCTCCAGATCGTGAACAAAAGCGCTGATCAGCCCGTCAGCCGCTTGCGCGGGCAGCAGGCCGGAAATCAAATCGCTCTGATAACGGCGTAACGTTTGTTGAACCTGATGCGCAGAAAGACGATCGGTCTGGCTCAGTTTGAGCCAGCTAATCAACTGGTTGGTAGTGCTGCCCGCCGCCGAGACAACCATCATGTCGCCCGGCATCGAATACTCCGCCATGATCCCTGCAACACGCAGGTAACATTTCACATCAGCAAGACTACTACCACCAAACTTATGCAGTTGACGACCCTTCGCCCCTGCCTGCGCTATCACACTCATGATTACCCCTTGGCTGCGACCTGGAAGGCATTTTCCAGATCGGCAATTAAATCTTCACAGTCTTCAATACCGGTTGAGATGCGAAGCAGCGTCTCAGAAATTCCGGCTGCGGCACGCGCTTCTGGCGCCATGCCTGCGTGTGTCATTGTTGCGGCGTGGGAGATCAAGCTTTCAACTCCCCCTAAGGATTCCGCAAGCGTAAACAGTGACAACGCACTCAGGAAGCGACGCAGCGTTTGCTCATCGCCGTCCAGTTCAAAACTTAACATCGCGCCAAAGCCTTTCTGCTGGCGCGCGGCAATCTCGTGGCCCTGGTTTTCCGGCAGCGACGGGTGATACAGCTTTTTCACCAGCGGCTGGTTTTTCAGGAAATCGACAATCGCCTGGGCATTGCGTTGTGCCACTTCCATACGTGGCGACAGCGTGCGGATGCCGCGCAGCAGCAAATAGCTGTCGAACGCACCCGCAGTCACGCCAATGTTATTGGCCCACCATGCCAGCTCGGTGACAATCTCCGGATCTTTTGCAATCACCACGCCAGCGACCACGTCAGAGTGACCGTTCAGATATTTAGTGCATGAATGCAATACCAGGTCCGCACCCAGGGAAAGTGGGTTCTGAAGCGCCGGACTGAGGAACGTATTATCCACTACACTTATCGCTCCCGCATCCCTTGCGAGCTGACAAATTTTCGCGATATCGACAACACGCAATAACGGGTTGCTTGGGCTTTCCACCAAAACGAGCTTAGGTTTTTCGGCAAGTGCTTGTTTTAGCGCCTGTTCGTCATTTTGATCGACAAAGAGCACGCGATAACAGCCGCGTTTTGCCAGGCTATCAAAAAGTCGGTAGCTGCCACCGTAACAGTCGTGCGGGGCCAGCAGTAAATCGCCAGGTTTCAGGAATACCGTGGTCACCAGATGAATGGCCGACATACCGGTATTGGTCAGGACCGCGCCTGCACCGCCTTCGAGCTCCGCCAGTGCGCGCTGGGTAACGTCACGCGTCGGGTTGCCACGACGTGAATAGTCATGCGCACGAGGTTCATTAAATCCGGTGAAATTATAGGTACTGGAAAGATGAATCGGCGGGACAACGCAGCCGTACTGCTCGTCATCATTCAATCCGCTACGCACTGCGATCGTGGCCTGTTTACGCGTCATGGTGAAGGCTTCCTGGCTAATGAGGTGAAAAGTCAGGCACCAGAGTAAACACTGAACTTATGGACGTCAATACATCTGGACATCTAAACTTCTTTGCGTATAGATTGAGCAATGCGAGAATAGCCGTTAAAATGACATGCTTTAGTGCACGGCTCGGGCGCAATATCCGTGTCACGGTATCGTCCTTACGGTAAACTACGCGAGATTACGGTATAAAGCCCCATATAATCTATGGCTTTATGCCCTTATAAATGACAGAGAGGATTAAAGGTATCTCATGGCTGAATGGAGCGGCGAATATATCAGCCCATACGCTGAGCACGGTAAGAAGAGTGAGCAAGTAAAAAAAATTACGGTTTCCATTCCTCTGAAGGTGTTAAAGATCCTCACCGATGAACGCACGCGTCGTCAGGTGAACAACCTGCGTCACGCGACAAACAGCGAACTGCTCTGCGAAGCATTTTTGCATGCGTTTACTGGCCAACCCCTGCCGAATGATGAAGACCTGCGCAAAGAGCGTAGCGATGAAATTCCGGAAGCGGCGAAAGTGATTATGCGTGAACTGGGTATTGACCCGGATACGTGGGAATACTGATTTGCAGATACAAAAAAAGCGCCTTTCGGCGCTTTTTTTTCGGGTAGCTTATTTAGCGCCCGGGATGCTGAAACGCTTGTTGAAGCGGTCAACACGGCCACCGGTTGCAACATCACGCTGCTTACCAGTGTAGAACGGGTGGCATTGACCGCACACGTCCAGGTTCAGATCGTGACCCACTGTAGAGCGGATTTTGATCGCGTTACCGCAAGAGCAGTTTGCAGTAATAAAATCGTATTTCGGGTGAATATCTTTTTTCATGGGGAGAACCTCAGTTAAGGCCGCGTCGCTCTTCCAGCCCTAACGCCAGACACCACGCGATGTTGATAGTAAATTCTTTGGCGTAAAGTTACACCAAAGGCGGCGAATCATACAGAATCCATTCGATGGATGCAAACTGATCAGCACGTCTATAGCATCTAATGTGTATACTAACGCGCCACTTTTCAAGTCAGGAAGATTCGATGCCCGTTGCTCACGTTGCCCTGCCCGTTCCGCTTCCCCGCACCTTTGACTATTTGCTGCCCGACAGCATGAGCGCCAAAGCGGGCTGTCGCGTAACCGTGCCGTTTGGCAAGCAGCAGCGCGTCGGCGTAGTGGTGTCGGTAAGCAACCAAAGCGAGCTGCCGATCAATGAATTAAAAGCGGTGGTCGATGTGCTCGACGTTGAGCCGGTTTACTCCGCAAGCGTCTGGCGACTGCTGCTGTGGGCGGCGGATTATTATCACCACCCGATTGGCGATGTGCTGTTTCACGCGTTGCCGATTTTGCTGCGTCAGGGTAAAAGCGCCAGCCATGCCCCGACGTGGTACTGGTTTGCGACGGAAGAGGGCCAAGCCGTCGATATCAACAGCCTGAAACGATCGCCGAAACAGCAGCAGGCGCTGGCCGCGCTGCGCCAGGGCAGAATCTGGCGTCATCAGGTTGAAGAACTGGAATTTAATGACGCAGCGCTGCAGGCATTGCGCAAAAAAGGGCTGAGCGAGCTTACCAGCGAATCTCCTGCGCTGGTGGACTGGCGCGACGGTTTTAGCGTGGCGGGCGAGCGACTGCGTCTCAACACGGAACAAGCGACCGCCGTTGGCGCGATTCACAGCGCGTCTGACCGTTTTTCCGCCTGGATCTTAGCGGGCGTGACCGGTTCCGGTAAGACCGAAGTTTATCTGAGCGTACTCGAAAACGCGCTCACACAGGGTAAACAAGCGCTGGTGATGGTGCCTGAGATCGGCCTGACGCCGCAGACAATCGCCCGTTTTCGCGAACGTTTTAACGCCCCGGTAGAAGTACTCCATTCCGGTTTAAACGATACCGAACGCCTGAACGTCTGGCTGAAAGCCAAAAATGGCGAGGCGGCGATTGTGATTGGTACCCGCTCGTCGCTGTTTACGCCCTTTAAAAATCTGGGCGTCATCGTGATCGACGAAGAACACGACAGTTCCTATAAACAGCAGGAAGGCTGGCGCTATCACGCCCGCGACCTCGCCGTTTACCGTGCGCACAGCGAACAAATCCCGATTATTCTTGGCTCGGCAACGCCCGCCCTGGAAACGCTGCACAACGT
>Ga0209281_1000857_pt1 | contig 26596 bp, 27 predicted proteins | sample MedtruBG_FD_187514 | JGI IMG/M metagenome (GOLD analysis project Ga0209281, IMG submission 187514) | Root nodule microbial communities of legume samples collected from California, USA - Medicago truncatula BG (SPAdes) (version 2) | ecosystem: Host-associated > Plants > Roots > Nodule | place... | reverse complement strand
ATGGCGGAGAGGGGGGGATTCGAACCCCCGATGGGCTTGCACCCATGCCGCATTTCGAGTGCGGTGCATTCAACCACTCTGCCACCTCTCCGCGGGGTCGGTTGGCGCTATTCAAGCGCGGCCGGTTCATAGCGGCAGTTTCTGCCGCTGGCAAGGGCTTCCGATAAGAATATCTGCGATATGGTGGGCTTTCGCCTTGACAAGCAAGGGCCGTTCCCGTAATCCGCGCCATGAGGTGGTGTGGGCTTAGCCTCCGCCGCGCCGGGTAAGTGTTGTGCCCGTTCACTGGCGAAGGTCGAGGATTTCCGAGGCGCTTCGCTCCACGTTAGCGACTGACAAAAAGACGGCCTTGTCTTCGGGCAAAGAGCCGGACCGAACATGAAAGGACAAAATATGTTCGCAGTCATCAAGACCGGCGGTAAGCAGTACCGCGTGGCGGCCAATGACGTCATTACCATCGAAAAGCTGGAAGGCGTTGCTGGCGACAAGATCGAATTCACCGAGATCCTGATGGTCGGCGTCGGCGCCGATGCCACCATCGGTGCTCCGTTTGTCGAAGGTGCCGTCGTCAGCGCCGAAGTTGTGGACCAGGGCCGCGCCAAGAAGGTCATCGCCTTCAAGAAGCGCCGCCGCCAGAACTCCAAGCGCTCGCGCGGCCATCGCCAGCATCAGACGATCGTCCGTATCCTGGACATCGCTGCCGCCGGCGGCAAGGCGAAGAAGGCTTCGAAGAAGACCGAAGCCGCCGCTGAAGCTGCAAACTGAGTTCCGGGATCGAAGGTTTAAAGGAGAACACCAATGGCACACAAGAAAGCTGGCGGTTCGTCGCGTAACGGTCGCGATTCCGAGTCCAAGCGCCTTGGCGTGAAGAAGTTCGGCGGCGAAGCCGTCATTCCAGGCAACATCATCGTGCGCCAGCGCGGCACGAAGTGGCATGCCGGCGCCAATGTAGGCCTCGGCAAGGACCATACGATTTTTGCGCTTACGACGGGCAATGTGGACTTCCGCAAGAAGGCCAACGGCCGAGTCTACGTGTCTGTAATGCCGAAAGCCGAAGCAGCGGAATAAGCCGGTAGCGCTCTAAAACAGCCGGCGTCTCATCGACCCGGCTGACGCACCGCAAGGTTCAAAAGCCAGACTTCAAAGGGGAGATGGGGCGATACCCAACTCCCCTTTTCGCATGTCTGGAGGAAGAACCATGCAAACCGAGCTCGTCAGGGAAGACCAATCCCGGTCTCCCGAACAAAGGCTGAGGCCTCAGCGGTCAAGGACCGATTGCCCGATATTGTTATCGCCCAGGCTCGTTTTGCGCGCGCCCCATGAAGACGATATCGACGCCCTTGCCCATCTTGCCAACAATGCCAACATCGCCACCATGGTCTCGCGCATGCCGCACCCCTATACGACGGCGGATGCGGCCGATTTCGTGCGACGCGCAAAAGCCGGCACGATTGGCAAGTGCGTCTACGCGATCACGAAAGCGGACAATGGCGCATTCCTCGGCTGCTGCGGTGTCGAGCCGCACGCCGACGAAAGGACCGTCGAGCTCGGCTATTGGCTGGGCGAGCCCTACTGGAACCAGGGCTATGCGACCGAGGCGGCACAGACCCTGACCGACATGGCCTTCCGCACCCGCGACATCGACCAGATCGATGCGCGCTGCCGGGTCATGAACATCGCGTCGCGCCGGGTCATCCAGAAGTGCGGCTTTCAGTTCCAGGGTTCCGGCATGGTCGGCAGCCTGGCGCTCGGCGGCATGGTCCCGGTCGAATGGTACAGGCTCGACCGCAAGACCTGGGTCTCCTTAAGAAGCTGGGGAGGTGTCCGATGAACGCCCTGGTCACGGAGCGCGCCCGGGCCGTCGCCCGCCCCGGCCCCGGCCCGGCGCCGGTCATCGAAACGGAACGGCTGCGGCTGCGGCCGCACCGGCTTTCCGATGCGGCCGCCATCGCCGAGTCGCTCGGCGATTTCCAGGTGGCGCGGATGCTTTCGCGCGTTCCGGCGCCCTACCACCACCAGGATGCGCTCGACTGGCTCAACCGCCAGACGGCCGATATGCTGCCGGACTGGACGCTCGCCATCACCACCCCGGGCGACGACGTCCATATCGGCTGCATCGGCATCGAACTCCGGCACGGCCAATGGCATGTCGGCTACTGGCTGAACCGGTTCTACTGGGGCAAGGGGCTGGCGAGCGAGGCGGTCCATGCCGCGGTCGAACGATTCTTCCGCCGCATGCCGGAAACGGTGCTGCATTCGGGCGTCTTCGCCGACAATCCGGCCTCGCTCAAGGTGCAGGAGAAGCTCGGCTTCCGGATCACCGGCTGCAGCCAGATCTATGCGCTCGCCCGCAATGCGATGGTCGCGCATATCGAAACCCGGCTTGCGGCCGAGGACCTGCGCCGCCCGGACTGAACGGATACGGAACCCCGCCAGTACCGCTCCTGGCGGGGTTCTTCATGTCGATAATCTTTGACCTCTGCCGGAAGCGCCTATATCGATGGCGCAAAAGCAGAGCGGGATCGGGAACGTGCGCGGGCTGCCCCGCATTCCGTCCTCAACTTGAAGCGATCACGTAGAAATGGCGAACCGATGAAATTCCTCGACGAAACGAAAGTCTATATCCGGTCAGGGGATGGCGGCGCGGGCGCCGTTTCCTTCCGCCGCGAGAAGTTCATCGAGTTCGGCGGCCCCGACGGCGGCGACGGCGGCCGCGGCGGCGATGTCTGGGTGGAAGCCGTCAACGGCCTCAATACGCTCATCGACTTCCGCTATCAGCAGCATTTCAAGGCCAAGACCGGCACGCACGGCATGGGCCGCAACCGCACCGGCGCAAAGGGCGGCGACGTGACGCTGAAGGTGCCGGTCGGCACCCAGATCTTCGAGGAAGACAACGAGACGCTGATCGTCGACATGGTGGCGGAAGGGCAGCGCTACCGGCTCGCCGCCGGCGGCAATGGCGGCTTCGGCAACGCGCATTTCAAGTCCTCCACCAACCAGGCGCCGAGCTGGGCCAATCCGGGCCTCGAGGGCGAGGAGAAGACGATCTGGCTGCGGCTGAAGCTGATTGCCGATGCCGGTCTCGTCGGCCTGCCGAATGCCGGCAAGTCGACCTTTCTCGCCGCCTGCACCCGGGCTCGGCCGAAGATCGCCAATTATCCCTTCACGACGCTGCATCCCAATCTCGGCGTTGCGACCATCGATGAAAAGGAATTCATCATCGCCGACATTCCGGGGTTGATCGAAGGCGCGCATGAGGGCGTGGGCATCGGCGACCGCTTTCTCGGCCATGTCGAGCGCACCCGGGTGCTGCTGCATCTCGTCTCCGCGCAGGAAGAGGATGTCGCCAAGGCCTACAAGACCGTGAAGCACGAGCTCGAGGCCTATGGCGGCGGGCTCGAGGAGAAGCCCCAGATCGTGGCGCTGTCGCAGATCGACGTGCTGGACGAGGAGGAATTGAAGGCGAAGGCCAAGGCGCTCGGAAAAGCCTGCGGCACGCCGCCGCTCCTCATCTCCGCCGTGACCAACAAGGGTATGACGGAGGCGCTGAGAGCATTGCGCAGCGTCATCGCCGCGGCCAAGGCGGGCGAAGAGGAAGCTTAAGCATGACCAAGGCCCGCAAAGCGCTCGAGAATTACCGCCGGGTCGTCATCAAGATCGGCTCGGCACTCCTCGTCGACCGCAGGACCGGGCTGAAGAAGAGCTGGCTCGACGCGCTCTGCGCCGACATTGCGGCCCTCAGGGCCAAGGGCGTGGAAGTGCTCGTCGTCTCCTCGGGAGCGATTGCGCTTGGACGCACGGTGCTCGACCTGCCGGCGGGTGCGCTGAAGCTCGAAGAGAGCCAGGCGGCCGCCGCCGTCGGCCAGATCGTGCTGGCGCGTGCCTGGTCGGAGAGCCTCTCGACCCATGCGATCGTCGCCGGCCAGATCCTCCTGACGCTGGGCGACACCGAGGAGCGCCGGCGCTACCTCAATGCCCGCGCGACGATCGGTCAGCTTCTGAAGCTCGGCTCGGTGCCGATCATCAACGAGAACGACACGGTCGCGACCACAGAAATCCGCTATGGCGACAACGACCGGCTGGCAGCGAGGGTCGCGACCATGGTCGGCGCCGATCTCCTGGTCCTGCTCTCGGATATCGACGGGCTCTATACCGCGCCGCCGCATCTCGATCCGAACGCCCGTTTCCTCGAAACGGTCGCCGAAATCACGCCCGAAATCGAGGCGATGGCGGGCGGCGCTGCCTCCGAGCTTTCGCGCGGCGGCATGCGCACCAAGATCGACGCCGGCAAGATCGCAACCACTGCCGGCTGCGCGATGATCATCGCCTCCGGCAAGCCGGATCATCCGCTGGCCGCGATCGAGGCGGGCGCGCGCTCGTCCTGGTTCGCGCCATCAGGCTCTCCGGTGACCGCCCGCAAGACCTGGATCGCCGGACAGCTCCTGCCGGCCGGTTCGCTCTCGATCGATGCCGGAGCGGAAACGGCGCTGCGTTCCGGCAAGAGCCTGCTGCCGGCCGGCGTCCGGCAGGTGACGGGAAGCTTCAGCCGCGGCGATACGATTGCGATAATCGGCGCTTCCGGCCGCGAGATCGCCCGCGGTCTTGCCGGCTACGATGCCGACGAGGCGCGCCAGATCGCCGGCAAGAAGTCGGCCGAGATCGCCGCCATCCTCGGCTATGCCGGCCGCACCGCCATGGTGCATCGCGACGATCTGGTCATGACGGCTCCATCGGGCGCGCGCCTTGTAGAGGAAAGCGACGAGGGAAAGGGCAAGCTCCATGCTTGAGACGGTGGAAAAGGACAAGGACGTCAACGCGATGATGCTGGAGATCGGACGCCGCGCCAAAGCGGCCGCCCGGCCGCTCGCGACCGCAAGCGCCGAGCGCAAGCATGCGGCACTCGTCGCCATGGCAGGCGTCATCGTCACAAGGACCGCGGAAATCCTCGCCGCCAATGCGCTCGACCTCGAAAACGCGCGCGAAAGCGGCGTCGCCAGCGCCTTCATCGACCGGCTGACGCTGACGGAAAGCCGCATCCGCGACATGGCGGACGGCATCCGCGCGATCGCCGAACTCATTGACCCCGTCGGCGAGGTGATCTCCGAATGGGACCGCCCGAACGGGCTTCACATCGAACGGGTGCGCACGCCCCTCGGCGTGATCGGCGTCATCTATGAAAGCCGTCCGAACGTCACGGCGGATGCCGGCGCGCTCTGCCTCAAGGCAGGCAATGCGGTGATCCTGCGGGGCGGATCCGACAGCTTTCACTCGTCGCGGGCGATCCATGCCTGCCTGACCGAGGGATTGAAGGTCGCGGGCCTGCCGGAAGATGCGATCCAGATGGTGCCGGTCGCCGACCGCGCTGCCGTCGGCGCCATGCTCACCGGCTTGAACGGCGCGATCGACGTGATCGTGCCGCGCGGCGGAAAGAGCCTGGTCGCGCGCGTCCAGAACGAGGCGCGGGTGCCGGTCTTCGCCCATCTCGAAGGTCTCTGCCACATCTATGTCGATGCGTCGGCCGATCGCGACATGGCGAAGAAGATCGTCGTCAATGCGAAGATGCGCCGGACCGGCATCTGCGGCGCCGCCGAGACGCTGCTGATAGACCGCAACGCCGCCGAGAAATTCGCAAAGCCCCTCCTCGAGGCGCTCGTCGATGCCGGCTGCGAGGTGCGCGCCTCCGATGACCTCGCAAGTGTAATGCCCGGCCTGAAAGCTGCGACCGACGAGGATTGGGCGACCGAATATCTCGACGCGATCATTTCGGCGAGATTGGTCGACGGCATTTCCGGCGCGATCGAGCACATCAACACCTGGTCGTCCGCCCATACCGAAGCCGTGATCGCCGAGGACCCTGCGGTGGTCGAGCGATTCTTCTCAGAGATCGACTCGGCGATCCTCCTGCACAATGCCTCGACGCAATTCGCCGACGGCGGCGAGTTCGGCATGGGCGGCGAGATCGGCATCGCCACCGGCAAGATGCACGCCCGCGGGCCCGTCGGCGTCGAGCAGCTCACCTCGTTCAAGTATCGTGTGCGCGGCACCGGACAGGTGCGGCCCTGACGACACCGAGCGAAGTGAATGCGCGCTACCTCAGCATGCCGCATGTCGAGTCCGGCATGGCCGTCGGCCTGTTCGGCGGGTCCTTCAATCCGCCGCATGACGGGCATGCGCTCGTCGCCGAGACCGCATTGCGCCGGCTCGGGCTCGACCAGCTCTGGTGGATGGTGACGCCCGGCAATCCGCTCAAGGACCGCAACCATCTCGCGCCGCTTGGCGAACGTATCGCCATGAGCGAGAAGATCGCCCGCAACCCGCGCATCAAGGTGACCGCTTTCGAGCAGGCGCTCGGTCAGAGCTACACGGCCCGCACGCTGGAAGTGATCCGCGCCCGCAACCGCGATGTCCGTTTCGTCTGGGTCATGGGCGCCGACAATCTCAAGAACTTTCACCGCTGGCAGGACTGGCGCAAGATCGTCGCCACTTTCCCGATCGCCGTCGTCGACCGGCCGGGATCGACCCTTGCCTATCTGTCCTCGCCGATGGCGAGGGCTTTCAGCAGCGCCCGCGTCGACGAGGATGATGCGGGAACCCTCGCTTTCCGCCGCGCGCCCGCCTGGACCTTCATTCACGGCCCCCGTTCGGGCTTGAGCTCGACGGCGCTTCGTTCGGCCAAATCCGGGTGAATTCCCGTAATTCGGATCTCGTGTCTTGAAACCGTATAGGTTTGATGCCTACATTTAGGTACGGTTCGAAGAAATATTTCGAATCGAACGTGCCTGTTCTGTTCATTTGGAAAGGAAAAACCCTGACAACAGCACACGCCAAGGGATTTGCGGCATCCGCATTCCCGCGCAGCACGGAATCGAGCGACGAAGCCGCTGTCCGTGCGCTTCAACTGGTCCTCGAAAGCCTAGAGGACTCGAAGGCAGAAAATATCGTTACCATCGACATTGCCGGAAAATCGGCGCTGGGAGACTTCATGGTCGTCGTCTCCGGGCGATCGAACAGGCATGTGATGGCCATTGCCGACCACTTGATCACGGACCTGAAGGACGACGGCCTCGGCAGGGCTCGCGTCGAAGGTCTTGAGGGTGGCGATTGGGTACTGATCGACACCGGCGATGTGATCGTTCACATCTTCCGGCCGGAGATCCGGGCGTTCTACAACATCGAAAAGATGTGGGCGGCTCCCGAGATCGAAGACGGTACCCTGCACTGAGACACGTCGCCCGATCCTGACCATCGACTCAGGACGGAGCGGCGGCCGGTGCCGAAGGTGACACGCGGTTGCCATCGCCGATAAGGCGGATGGCGGCAAGAATTTTGCCGGTCGATAATTTCCGATCGGCACCGGCGGGGACGGATCGGGTCATGCGTATCGGACTTTTCGCAGTCGGCCGCCTCAAGGCGGGGCCGGAAAAGGATCTCGCGGGCCGCTATCTCGACCGGTTCGCCAAGGCCGGCCCGGCCGTCGGCCTCGAATTGGCCCGCGTCGTGGAGACCGCCGAAAGCCGCGCCGCCAATGCGGAGACGCGCAAACGCGAGGAAGCCGGCCAGCTTGAAAAAGCGCTCGCCGACGGCAGCCTGCTCGTGCTGCTCGATGAGCGCGGCAAGGCGCTCGACTCGGAAGCCTTCGCGCGCCTGCTCGGTACCTTAAGAGACAGCGGCAAGCGCGATCTGATGATAGCGATCGGCGGTGCCGACGGACTCGATCCCGCACTCCACGCCCGCGCCGACGCCGTGCTCAACCTCGGCAAGATGACCTGGCCGCACCAGCTCGTGCGCATCCTCATCGCCGAACAGCTTTATCGCGCCGTGACGATCCTTTCGGGACATCCTTATCATCGGGCGTAGACCACGGGTCGAAGACGGCCCCTCCCCGCCAATAACGAGAATATGTATTGGTGTGCCCGGCCAAATCGGATTAGGGTCTCCTAACTTTTGGACTTACGAGACTGGATGAAACCTCCAACGAACAGAGCCGGTTTGCTATCCGGCGCGCGGCGGATCCGCCGCGGCGCTGCGGTTGCGGCGCTCTTCCTGTCGGTGATCGGGCCGACTGCGGCTCAGGCGCCCGCCGATGCGGGGGCCGCCAAGGCGGCGCCGCCGGATCCGGCTGCCGATCTGGCGGTCCGGCGCGACAGTACCGCGAGCGAGCTCGAGGCGCTGTCGAAGACGATCACGCTCTCGCGGGATCGCTCCGAGGCACTCGAAAAGACGATTGCCGAGATCGACAAGAGCAACGAGACCCTGCGTGACGCCCTCGTGGATTCGGCAGCCAAGCGGCAGGAGTTCGAACGCCGGATTTCAGACGGCGAAAGAACGCTCGGCGATCTGCGCGTCAAGGAGGATGTGGTGCGGCGCTCGCTGCGCGCCCGCCGCGGCCTTTTGGCCGAAGTGCTCGCCGCCCTCCAGCGCATGGGCCGCAATCCGCCGCCGGCAATCCTCGTGACCCCGGAGGATGCGCTCGGCTCCGTCCGCAGCGCCATTCTGCTCGGCGCCGTCGTTCCCGAAATACGCGAGCAGACCGACAGCCTCGTCGCCGACCTGAAGGCGCTTGCGGATATCCGCAGCGGCATCGCCAGGGAACGCGAGGAACTGACCGCGGCAATGACCGCCCGGCTCGAGGAAGAGCGGCGCATGTCGATGCTCGTTGCCGAAAAGGAGAAGCTGAGGCAACGCAATGCGGCCGATTTGGCGGCCGAACAGCGCAAGGCCGAGGAACTCGCCCTGCAGGCGGAGAACCTCGGGGGCCTGATCTCATCGCTCGAAAACGAGATCTCCTCCGTGCGCGAAGCGGCCGCCGCCGCCCGCGCCGAGGAGGAGGAACGCCGCCGCATGAGCGAGGCCGAACGCGAGGCTGCGCGGGAGCTCGCCAGGAGTGCGGTGCCCGACAAAAACCGCATTGCGCCGGCATATGTCTTTTCCGAGCTGCGGGAGCGGCTGGCTTATCCCGTTGCGGGTTCGCTTGTGCGCCGTTTTGGCGACGCGGACGGAACAGGGCATTCGCTGCAGGGGATCATGCTCGAGACCAATGCAGGCGCGCTGGTGACCACGCCGGCGGACGGGTGGATCGTCTATGCCGGGAGTTTCCGCAGCTACGGGCAGATGATCATTCTCAATGCCGGCGACGGGTATCATATCGTGCTCGCCGGCATGGAGAACGTCAGCGTCCGGCCGGGGCAATTCGTCGTGGCCGGGGAGCCGGTGGCGGCGATGGGTGCAAAAAGAGTGGCGAGTGCGGCGGCCTTGGCGCTGGAAACCGACAGGCCAACGCTTTACATTGAATTCAGAAAAGACGGGAAGCCGGTTGATTCCCGACCGTGGTGGACCGCAGCAGAGGTTGGAAGGGCGCGAAATGATACGTAGAGCTTCACTTGTCCTGGTCGGGGCGCTGATGGGCGCGACGGCGATGGGCGTCGTCTACTCGGCAACCATGCCGGCCGTGGCAGCAAATTCGTCGACATACCGCGAACTGGCGATCTTCGGCGACGTCTTCGAGCGCGTGCGCGCGCAATACGTGACGCCGCCGCAGGACGACAAGCTGATCGAGAACGCGATCAACGGCATGCTCACGTCTCTCGACCCGCATTCGAGCTACATGAATTCGACCGACGCCGAAGATATGCGCACCCAGACGCGCGGCGAGTTCGGCGGCCTCGGCATCGAGGTCACCATGGAGGAAGATCTCGTCAAGGTGACCAGTCCGATCGACGACACGCCCGCCGCGCGCGCCGGTGTGCTCGCAGGCGATTTCATCTCGAAGATCGACGGTCAGGACGTCCGCGGCCTCAAGCTCGAGGAAGCGGTCGACAAGATGCGCGGTGCCGTCGGCACGCCGATCAAGCTGACGATCCTGCGCAAGGGAGCCGAAAAGCCGATCGAGCTGACGATCGTACGCGACGTGATCGCAGTACGCGCGGTGAAGGTCCGTGTCGAAGGAGATGTCGGCTATCTCAGGGTCATCTCGTTTACGGAGAAGACCTTCGAAGACCTGAAGAAGGGCATCGAGAAGATCCAGGCGGAAGTTCCCGCGGACAAGCTCAAGGGCTATGTTCTCGACCTGCGCCTCAATCCGGGCGGCCTGCTCGACCAGGCGATCAATGTCTCGGACGCATTCCTGGAGCGTGGCGAGGTCGTTTCGACCCGCGGCCGCAATCCGGATGAAACCCGCCGCTTCAATGCGACCCCGGGCGATCTGGCCGGCGGCAAGCCCGTCGTCGTGCTCGTCAACGGCGGTTCGGCATCCGCGTCGGAAATCGTGGCCGGCGCTCTCCAGGACCTGAAGCGCGCCACCGTTCTCGGCACGCGCTCCTTCGGCAAGGGTTCGGTGCAGACGATCATCCCGCTTGGCGACGCCGGCGCGCTGCGTCTGACGACGGCGCTCTATTACACGCCGTCCGGCAAGTCGATCCAGGGCACCGGCATCACGCCTGACATCAAGGTGGAGCAGCCGCTGCCGCCCGAGCTTCTGGGCAAGGTGGAAGCGCAGGGCGAATCCGATCTGCGCGGCCACATTCCGGGCCAGGAAGAGACCGAAGAGGGCTCCGGCTCGGTAGCTTACGTGCCGCCGGAAACCAAGGACGACATTCAGCTGAACTATGCGTTCGACCTGTTGCGCGGCAAGAAGACGGATCCGTCCTTCCCGGCCAATCCGGAACAGGCGCAGCTGAAGGAATAGCCCCCCTCACCCGCAGAGTTCTGGGCAACATGAATCAAGGAGGCGCCGGGCTGTTCAACCCGGCGCCTTTATATTATCCATCGGCATGCAGCCGCATGTGCGATGATTCTGGCCTCCTTCAAGTCCATCGTCATGGCCAGCGGCGATTCGCGCCAGGATCGAAGCTCGACCGAGGCCCCGTTTGGCAACTGACCTCAATGCCCCCCTGGGCCAGAACCGGAAGGAGAGCCCGGCACGCAAGCGCGATCTCGGTCGCGTCCTGCGCTATTGCGGCCTCGGTCTGGGAGCCCTTGCGGTCATCGGTATCTCGGCATGGAGCGCCCTTTCTCCCGGTCACCAGACCCGTTCGCCTGCAATGCCCGCAGCGACCGAAGCAACCCTCGCCACCGAACCAGCGCCATCCTCAGAGGGCCAAGGCAACGGGCCCGGGGCGCTCCACCGGAGCGGTGCTCTCTCCGGCGCACATGTCGAGGACGTTCTGACCGATGATGGCGCGACGGTCAGGAAATACACGCCGCGTTCGCGCGAAACCGGCGGCCCCGCACTGATCGATGTCGAGGCGACGCGCGGACAGGACCCCCGCATGGCAGCCCTTCCGAATGAAAGCCTGCTGGAAGACCGCCCCGAAGGCCGCCTGCCGGTCATCGGCCCGGACGGGCTGAGGCCGATGGAGCAGTATGCGCGCCCCTGGTCCGGCGCGCGCGGAACGCGGATCGCCATCGTCGTCGGCGGCCTCGGCCTCAGCCAGACGGGCACGCAGCGCGCCATCCGCGATCTGCCGCCGGAAGTGACGCTCGCCTTCGCTGCGGCCGGAAACAGCCTGCAGCGCTGGATGCAGGAGGCGAGGCGTGACGGCCACGAGATCCTGCTGCAGGTGCCGATGGAACCATTCGATTACGCCACCAACGATCCGGGCCCGCACGCGCTGCGCGTTTCTTCCGATGCCGGGAAGAACCTTGCGGAACTGCATCGCAGCATGGGACAGATCACCAACTACACCGGCGTCATGAACTATCTCGGGGGCCGTTTTCTCTCCAATGCGGATGCGCTCGAGCCGGTCATGCGCGATCTCGGCAAGCGGGGCCTTCTGTTCCTGGACGACGGGACGTCGGCGCAATCGCTCTCGGGAACGCTCGCCGGGGCCTTCGAGGTGCCGCACGGTTTTGCCGATCTCGTGCTCGATGGCGAACTCAGCCGCAATGCCGTCCTGCGCAGGCTGGACGAGCTGGAGCGGATCGCGCGGAGGAACGGCACCGCGATCGGGGTTGCTTCCGCCTTCGATGAAAGCGTGGCGGCCATTGCCGAATGGTTCGAAGAAGCCGGCGGACGGGGCATCGAGGTGGTCGGCGTGGCCGCACTCGTCAAAGATCCGAAACAAAACTGATTTAAGCGCAGTAGACCACCGGGTCATACGGCTCGCGGCAACATGCAAAGGAAGGACGATATGGGGAAGGATAAGGGGCGCGTCATGACGGCTGAGGATCTGCCCTATCGGCCATGTGTCGGCGTCATGGTTCTCAACCGGCAGGGACTTGTCTGGGCCGGGCACCGGCTCGCCGTCGGCAATTCCGAATATGACGGTTCGCCGCAGCTCTGGCAGATGCCGCAAGGCGGCATCGACGAGGGCGAGGACCCGCTCGAGGCCGCCTGTCGCGAACTTTACGAGGAGACCGGCATCCGCTCGGTCTCGCTCCTCGCAGAGGCGCCGGACTGGATCCATTACGACCTTCCGTCGCACCTGATCGGGATCGGCCTCAAGGGCAAGTACCGCGGCCAAAGGCAGCGCTGGTACGCCTTCCGCTTCGAGGGCGACGAGAGCGAGATCGCCATCAACCCGCCGCCCGGCGGCCACGAGCCGGAATTCGACGCCTGGGAATGGAAGCCCATGCACGAACTTCCGGGCTCGATCGTGCCCTTCAAGCGCAGGGCCTATGAAGAGGTCGTCGCTGCGTTTTCGCATTTGGTGCGGTGAGAGAAAAGACCGGCATGTCGCCCCTCATCCGGCCTGCCGGCCACCTTCTCCCCGCAAGCGGGGCGAAGGGGACAAGCGGCAAACGCCAGGCCTCTTCCGCCGTCGAATGCGGGGCAAGGCAGAGCGGCGTGTCCCTTCTCCCCGCAGGCGGGGAGAAGGTGGCGGCAGCCGGATGAGGGGCTGATTTAATTCGCCGCCCCTTGAGAAGGTTGGAACTTATTCGGCTTCGTCGGCCGAAGCGGCGTTGAGCTGGCCGTATTTTTCCTCACCGATCTTGCGGAGCAGATCGAGCTGCGTTTCGAGGAAGTCTATGTGGCCCTCCTCGTCGGCGAGCAGTTCCTCGAAGAGCTTCATCGAGACGTAATCGCCGGCCGCGTGACAGATGTCGCGGGAATTCTTATAGGCCGTGCGCGCGTCGTACTCGCCGGCAAGATCGGCTTCCAGGACTTCCTTGACGTTCTGGCCGATGCGCAGCGGCGCGACCGTCTGCAGATTCGGGTGGCCTTCGAGGAAGATGATGCGGGAGACGAGCTTGTCGGCGTGGTGCATCTCCTCGATCGACTCGGCGCGCTCCTTCTTGGCGAGCAGCGTATAGCCCCAATCTTCGAGAAGGCGGTAATGCAGCCAGTACTGGTTTACGGCACCGAGTTCGAGATAGAGCGCTTCGTTAAGCTGCTCGATGACCTTTGCGTCGCCTTTCAAGATCCGCCCTCCGGTTTTCTTCATGGAATTGTCTGAGGCGGGTCATGAAATCAAATATATCGGCGTCCGTCGAGTCGCGGCGGGCGTGATATTGCTCGGTGGTGCGGATGATGATGTCGACGACATTGGGAAAACAGCCGCAGCAACGGCCGCGTTTTTCCATCGCATGATAGACTTTCGCCGGCACGATCAACTGCCAACAGTCCTCGTCGAGGAGGCCGACGATCGTGTCCTCGATCTCTTTCTCGGTGATGAAATTGCAACTGCAAACCAGCATTTCGTCGTGTCCATCATACGCAACGCTCTGATTTTGCGATAAAGCAAAAGAGGACATTTGCCGTCAACTAAAAACTCTTCTCCATATGGTTGAGGAATGCATTAGAGCGATTCTAAACTTGACGGAAATCATCGCATTTTCATTACATTAGGCGATTCTAAGGAGAGGATTTTTCCTCCATGACTTGTAATTCCGGCAGCGGTGCCTGCGACATTTTTACACAGGGGCGCCCTGGAGGCCTCAAGCGCAAGGCGGACTTCGATGCGCGTAACGACTGGGGCTCAATGAAAATTGCGCCCCTTCGGCATGACCTCCGCGACCTGGGCGGCCGCCTCGCCCTCCGGCGCTGCGCGAGCGGGCAGGCCCAGGCGCAATTGCCGGAGTTTTTTCTTTTCGCGGGCGTCCGCGCTCGGCCGCAAGGCCCCGTCCGCGCGGTCGTTGACGCCGAAACGCCGCGCCTCCCGGCGCAGCAGGCCAAGCATCGGCGTTATATCCTCCAGATGATCGGCGACCACGTGAATGACGCCGCTCTGGTTCTGTAAGCGGCCGCGGACTTTCACAAGCCGCGATCCCATGACCTGCCGCCGGTATTTCTGGAACGTCTTTTCCCAGACGATGATATTGGCGATCCCTGTTTCGTCCTCGATCGTCATGAAGATGACGCCATTGGCAGAGCCCGGCCGCTGCCTGACCAGTACAAGGCCTGCCACCGTCACCCATCTTCCAGTTGCGGTTGCCGCCAGATCCCGGCTGCGCAGGATACCCCTTCGCGAAAAATCCTCCCGCATGAAGGAAACGGGGTGCGCCTTCAGGGAGAGCGTCAGGGTGCGATAGTCATGAATGACCTGTTCGCCTGCCGGCATATCGGGAAGAGCGACCTTGGGCTCGATCTGCAGATCGTCGGAACCCGCCCCCTCGAAAAGCGGCAATCGCTCCACCGCCGACTGCTCGTCGAGCGCCTTTACCGCCCAGAGGGCCGCCCGCCGGTCGAGGCCTATCGACCGGAAGGCATCGGCATCCGCAAGACGCTCCAGAACGGAGCGGGAGAGCCCTGATCGAAGCCACAGGTCATGAACGGAGCGGTATCCCTCCCCCCGGCGCGCGACGAGCGCCTTCATATCCGTCTGCTTCAGGCCCTTGACCAGCCGGAAGCCCAGCCGCACGGCCTTCCGGGTTTTGATCACCTCCCGCATGCTGGCGTGGCGCGGGTGGACAGCATTCTTGTCGAAGGCGCCCTCGCCTTCGAGCAGGGCATCCCAATCCGAATGATTGATATCGACCGGCAGCATTCTGACCCCGTGTTCACGGGCATCGCGCACCAGTTGCGCCGGCGCATAGAAACCCATCGGCTGTGCGTTCAGGAGCGCGGCGCAGAAGATGTCCGGATAATAGGTCTTGAGCCAGGCCGAGGCATAGACGAGAGAGGCGAAGGAGGCAGCATGGCTTTCGGGGAAGCCGTATTCGCCGAATCCCTTGATCTGGTTGAAGCAGCGCTCGGCGAATTCCCTCTCGTAGTCATTCGCGACCATGCCCTCCACCATCTTCCGCTCGAAGGTGTGGATCGTACCGGTCCGCTTGAAGGTGGCCATGGCGCGGCGCAGGCGGTCGGCCTCGCTGGGCGAAAAACCGGCCGCTGTGATCGCGATCTGCATCGCCTGCTCCTGGAACAGCGGCACGCCCAGCGTCCTTTCCAGGACCGCCTTCAACTCCGGGCTGGGATACACGACCGCCTCGCCCCTGCGCTGGGCTTCGCGCCGTTTCAGATAGGGATGCACCATATTGCCCTGGATGGGGCCGGGGCGAACGATCGCTACCTCGATCACCAGATCGTACATTTCGCGCGGCTGCAGGCGCGGCAGCATGCTCATCTGCGCCCGGCTTTCGATCTGGAAGACGCCGACCGTATCGGCGCGGCAGATCATGTCGTAAACCGCGTCCCGATGATCCTGGTAGATTTCGGCCAGCGTTATCGGCTCGCCGTAATGCGCTTCCAGAAGCTTGAAACCCTTGGCAAGGCAGGTCAGCATGCCGAGCGCCAGCACGTCGACCTTCAGTATCTTCAGCTCATCGAGATCGTCCTTGTCCCATTCGATCATGTAGCGGTCGGGCATGGCCGTGTTCATGATCGGCACGACCTCGTCGAGCCTGTCGCGGGTAATCACGAAGCCGCCCACATGCTGCGAGAGGTGGCGCGGAAAATTCATGAGCAGACTGGCATAGGCAAGCACGCGCCTGGTGAGAGGGTCCGCCGCGTCGAGCCCCGCCCCTTTCGCCTGCTCCTCGGTGAAAGGCGAGGTGCCCCAGCCCCAGATCGAACTGACGAGAGCCGATTGAACGTCTTCCGAAAGGCCGAAGGCCTTGGCGACCTCGCGCCCGGCGGAGCGCGAGCGATAGCTGATCACCGCGGCGGTCAGGCCCGCATGCTCTTTGCCGTAAGTCCTGTAGATATACTGGATCACCTCTTCGCGCCGCTCGTGCTCGAAGTCGACATCGATATCGGGCGGCTCGTCGCGATCCTTCGACAGGAATCGGTCGAACAGCAGGGTGAATTTCTGCGGATCGACATCGGTGATGCCGAGGCAGAAGCAGACCGAGGAATTGGCCGCCGAGCCCCGCCCCTGGCAGAGAATATTCACGCTGCGGGCAAATTTCACGAGCTTGTGGACGGTCAGGAAATAAGGCTCGTATTTCTTGTCGTGGATGAGCTCGAGCTCATAGTCGATCTGGCGCATCACCTTTTCCGGCACGCCTTCGGGATAGCGCTCCGCCGCACCTTCCGCGACGAGCCGCCGCAAGCTTTCGGCGGGCGTCTCGCCATCGGCGTTTTCATCCGGATATTGGTGGCTGAGCTCGTCGAGGCTGAAGGCGAGCTCGCGGAAAAATTTCCGGGTATTGGCGATCGCCTCGGGATAGTCGCTGAAAAGCCTGGCCATTTCCCTTGGGCCCTTCAGATGCCTTTCGGCATTCTTCTGCAGAAGGAAACCGGCGCCGGCGATCGGCACATGCTCCCGGATGGAGGTGACGACATCCGCGAGCGGCCTGTAATGCGGATCGTGATAGAGCGCGTCATTGGTGGCGAGCAACCCGATGCCGGCCTTTCGGGCAATTGCGGCCAGAACGGCAAAATCATGCCGGTCGAAACCGTCATAATGCGGCGCCAGTCCGAGATAGAGCCGGTTGCCCGCATGCTCCTTCAATGTCCCGAGCAGCACTTCCAGGCTCTCCGGTTCCGGCCGCCCTTCGCCTTGCATGACGATCAGAAGAAGCTCCTCCTGCCATTCGAGCAGGTCGGCGAGATGGAGCGTGCAGTCGCCCTTCTTCGAGCGCAGGTTACCGGCGCTGAGCAGGCGGCAGAGATGCCCCCAGCCCCGCCTGTTCTTCGGATAAGCGAGAATGTCCGGCGTGCCGTCGGCAAAAACCAGGCGGGCGCCCGGCTGGAAGGGATAGCCCTCCACCTTCGCCTTGGCATGAGCCCTGACGACGCCGGCGACGCTGTTGCGGTCGGCAATGCCGAGACCGGCAAGCCCCGCCTTCTTGGCGAATACGACCATCTCCTCGGCCGGCGCCGCCCCTTCGAGAAAGGAGAAATTCGTGCGCGCACCGAGCTCGCAGAAGACAGCATCCGCGCTCATGCGAAAACTCCGTGCATGAACCAGCGGGGCGAGGCGGTCTCCCTTCCGTAGAGACCTTCGCGAAACAGCCAGAAGCGGCGGCCCTCCTGATCCTCTATCCGGAAATAATCCCGCGTCGGATGATCCTCCCCGTCGATCCACCATTCGGCGGCGATGCGCTCCGGCCCTTCGGCACGGGCGACGCGGTAGCGGGTCTTGCGCCAGTTGAAGCTGCGCGGCGCACCCTCGGGCACTTCCGCCGTCGCCTCCACCGGTTCGGGATGCGCGAAAATCCGAAGCGGACGGTTCTCGGGGAAAGCCTTCTCTTCAAGGGCAGCCGTCCTCAGGACCGCGGCCACGTCCGTCACGGCGGCAAATCCGCCCGCCCGTTCCGGCAGATGGCTTTCGGCAAGGGTCGCCTGCATCAGGCAACCGGGCCCGAAACGGGCGGAGACCTTGTCGACGAAGGCCGCGAGCGGCTGGCTTTCGTCGGGGGCGCCGGAAAAATCCTGCTGCGCCGGATCGAGCCTTTCGCTTCTGAGGACCGAGAGCCGGACGATTTCGAAACCATATCCGGCATCGAGATCGTCATGAACCGCCTGCAGCCGCTCGCGAAAGAGGGCGGCGATGCGGACGGCATCGTTCAAGGGCACGGCCGCATGGGCTCGAACGCGGAATACCCGGCCGTCGACGCGGAACAGGAGGAGCTCGAAGAGCCGCCCGCCTTCGCCATGTCGCTCCAGCGAGGAGCGGACATCCCTGGCGAGGTGACGGGTCAGTTCGAGAATGTGTTCCTCGTCCTGCAGCGGCTCGGCGAGCCGGCGTTCGGCGGAGAAGCTCGGCACGGGCAGCCGGGGCGAAAGCGGCTCGTCCTCGAAGCCCCTCGCCTGATCGAGCCTGAGGAGAAGGGAGGAGCCGAAGCGGCGGGCGAGCGGCGCCCGCGGCGCTTCGAGAAGGTCGCCGATCTGTTTCAGCCCGACCCGTTCGAGTGCGGCCGCGGTGTCCGCCGGCAATCGCAGCGCGGCGACCGGCAAGGGTGCCAGCACCGGGTCTCCATCCCCGGGCGCAATGACGTCGGCATCGCCGTAACGGGTGACAGCCCAGGAAAGCCCGGCTGCGGAGGAGACGGTCGCCCGCGCCTCGACGCCGAGAGAGAAAAGACGCGACAGGACATCGCTGATGAGCGCCTTTTCGCCGCCATGAAGATGGGCGCAGCCGGTGATGTCGAGGAACAGGCCATCCGTGCCGTCGAGTGCCACGAGCGGCGTATAGCGGTCGCACCAGTCGGCAAGCGCCTCCAGGAAGGCCTGGTCGGCGGCCGGATCGGCGGCGATCACGTCGAGCGAGGGACACATGGCGCGGGCCTCCGCCGCCCCCTGGCCGCGCTTCAGGCCGATACGCTCTGCAAAAGTATCGAGCGCAACGAGCCGCATGGCATTGTCGATCTTGGCGGCGAAGACGACGGGCGGATGGTCAGGACGCCCGCGCGAAAGCCAGGAGGCGCCCCATCGGCTGCGCGCGACGCGGTCGGTCGGCAGATGCGGAAAGTGGATCGACAGGATCCGTTGGCTCATCGTTTGTCTGAAGAGCGGCGCTCCGGCGCTCATCGAGTGAGTAGAAGCGGCGGTCATGGGCGTTCCATTCGAGAAAGATGTCGTCGGAGGCTTGGCGCCTGCTTTTTTCGACAAGGAGGTGAAAGGCGGGATGGCCGATGCTGCCGCAAAGCACCGAACCATCGGGAAGAGGACGTTCGCCGGCCGGTGCCGGCTTGACCTGGAGCCGGAAGAAGGCGCTGCTCGCCTCCTCCTCGCCCGCCTGACGCAAGACGAGAAGAGGCACGCCGCCCGCCCGGGCCCTCACATGCAGACGCCGGCTCTCGCTCAGGGCGAGACAGGCAGGGTTGCCGCGGATTTCCAGAACGACCACGGCGAAGACCGGTACCGAAAGCGCCGTCTCTGCGATCCACAGCGCATCCTTCACCGTGCGCGCCGAAACGAAGAGGAAGCGCTCGGCATCGAGTCCATAGGCCTTGAGGCCCGGCGCATAAGGCTGACCCGCCTCACAGGCAGCAAGCGTCTGGCTGATCCAAAGGACCGGGGCCAGACGGCCATTCTCCTTCTTCTGCCGTTGATAGAGCACCGCAAGCGCCGCCACGAAACCGGCGGCCGCGCCCGCATCCCGGGTTTCGGCATTGCGGATTTCCATCATGCCCTCGAGCGGCAACCCGCCCTGGAGGACCTCATCGAATTGCGGGACGCCGAGCGGCAGGATCTTGCGGCGCGTGGCCTCCTCCTTGCCGCGGCGAAAGCCGGCAGGGTCGGCCGTCTTGGCCGACCGGACGCATCCCGGCACCCCGCGATCTTCAATCCGCGCAATGGTCTCGCGAAGGGAAAGAACGGTTTGCCGTTGCACGGCGTTTCCGGCCATGACGGTCAGCTCCATCTGCATGTTCATGTTATGTTCTTATGGATTCCAGAGCTGCCCTCAAGAGTCAACAACCAATGTTGAGAATATATTCCTCTTTCTTCTCGGGATAGAATTCATCACTCGAAAAACAAAGGCAAAATCGCTATATGAGGGGCAACAAGGAGTGCCCATGGCCCGCATTGACCAAACCGATGATTGGCGGGAACGCCACGCACCGTCGCTTACCGTATTCGAACAGCTCGCGTTTGAAGCCTACAGCCACCTGCCTGAGGAATTCCGCAAGCTGACGACGGATCTCACGATCGAAATCGCCGACTTTCCAAGCGACGATGTCTTCGAAGACATGGCGCTCGAAACGCCGTTCGACCTGCTGGGCCTGTTCGAAGGCCGCGGCCTCGGTGAACGCTTCACCATGGAAACCGGGGAGTTCCCGAACCGCATCACCCTCTACCGCCGCCCGATCATCGACTACTGGGCCGAAAACGAGGAAACGCTCGGCGATATCATCACCCATGTGCTGATCCACGAGATCGGCCACCATTTCGGTCTGTCGGACGACGACATGGAGCGGATCGAGGAAAGCGTGGAACACGTGGGCGGCTGAGGCCTGTTGAGATTCGGATACCCGCCGCTCCTGCCTGATTTCCTCATCCCTGTGCGCGGGGGCAAGTCCGACCCGAAACGATCCCTACTGCTCCGACAGCTTCATGTCGGGATGATAATCCTTGCCCTCCACTTCCTTCACCACCGCCTGGCCGCACTGCATGTGCTGGGTGTCGGCATTGAAGGCGTAGGTCGGCGGACCGTGCAGCGTCCACCCCTGGTTCAATGACGCCGTCACCTTGTGGCAGAAGGAGGCATCGTCGGGGCCGGTGAGAAAGCGATAGAGCTTCAAGATTTTGCCTTTCGTTTTTCGATGATGTCCGCCTTGGCGGCGATCTTCATCGCCTGTTCGAGATGGAGGCGCTCGACCATCCGCCCATGAAGGTTGATGACACCCTTTCCGGAATTGTCCGGCAAGGCAAAGGCCTCGATGATCGCGCGCGCCTCCTCGACCGCAGCCTCGTCCGCGGCGAAATGCCGATTGGCCGCATCGATCTGCGCCGGGTGGATCAGCATCTTGCCGTCAAAGCCCATGTCGCGTCCCTGCCGGCACTCCGCCTCGAACCCTTCCGGATCGCGGAAATCGTTGAAGACCGCGTCGATGGCGTCGAGCCCGCTGCCGCGCGCGGCAAGAAGGATCTGCATCAGCCACGGAACGAGATAGGTCCGGCCCGAAAGGGCGGGCACGCCCGTCTCCTTGCGAAGATCGTTCAGCCCGACGACGAAGCAGTCCAGCCGGCCGCCGGAGGTGCGGCCGGTCTCGGCGATCGCCGGCCCGTTCACGACCCCCCGCGGCGTCTCGATCATCGCCCAGAGCCTCAGCTCATCCGGCGCATCCCTTTCCGAAAGCCAATCGAGCGCGCCTTGAATATCGGCGGGGCTTTCGACCTTGGGCAGGAGGATGGCATCGGGCCGCGCGGCAAGAGCCGCTGCGAGATCGGCCTCGCCGAAGCCCGAGCCCGCCGCATTGACGCGGATGACCGTTTCGCCCTGCGGCCGGTTGCCGGCAAGATGCCGGACGAGGGCATCGCGCGCCGCAGCCTTGCGGTCCGGCGAGACGGAATCCTCGAGGTCGAAGATCACGGCGTCCGCCGCCAGTTCACAAGCCTTGGCGAGTGCGCGCTGATTGTCGGCCGGAACCGAAAGCACCGAGCGGCGCAGCCGCACGGGATGATGGTCGATCGCTCTCATGCCGTTCCCTGTCATGCCGTTCGTTGTGCCTGCCTTTCAACCTTTGCGCAAGACGAGACGAGCGGACCCTCTTGCAAGCGGCGTGGCCAGCACCCACATGCCGAACAGAAAGGTGACAATCATGCAAAGCATCCGCTCTGTTCTCTTCACGGCCGCCGCCATCACCATCACGCTCGTGGCCTTCGTGTTCACCGCCTCGCTGGCCCTGGCGCTCGCCGGGATCGCCGCCATCATTGCCGTCGGCAGCGCGATCGCCGCCAAACTCAACGGACGGCCGTGCAGGCTCGTGCGCGCGCACGCGCCAATCCGGGAAGCACTCAGCGCGAGATGCGGGTATGGAACGACGGGCGCGGGACGATCATCGATCTTTAGGATCGGATTGCCCGAAGCGGGATAAGGCAAGTTGTGAAGCGGTTTTCCGCCCGCCTCCCGCTCCATGAAAGCAGATTCTCCTTCATTTCGGCGCAAAACTGATCTAAACGCTTCTCGAACATTTCCGCTGAAATCGAAGGCCAAGTCATGGACAAGTTCGTCAAGCTCACCGGCGTTGCCGCTCCCCTGCCCGTCGTCAACATCGACACGGACATGATCATTCCGAAGGATTACCTGAAGACGATCAAGCGCACCGGTCTCGGCACGGGGCTTTTCGCCGAGGCGCGCTACAACGAGGATGGCACCCCCAATCCGGACTTCGTCCTCAACAAGCCTGCCTACCAGAACGCCAAGATTCTCGTCGCAGGCGACAATTTCGGCTGCGGCTCCTCGCGCGAGCATGCGCCTTGGGCGCTTCTCGATTTCGGCATCCGCTGCGTCATTTCGACCTCCTTCGCCGACATCTTCTACAACAACTGTTTCAAGAACGGCATCCTGCCCATCGTCGTCAGCCAGGAAGACCTCGACAAGCTGATGGATGACGCCAGCCGCGGCTCCAATGCCATTCTCACGGTCGATCTCGAAGCGCAGGAGATCACCGGTCCGGACGGCGGCTCGATCAAGTTCGAGGTCGATGCCTTCAAGCGCCACTGCCTGCTGAACGGCCTCGACGATATCGGCCTCACGCTCGAAAAGGGCGGTTCCATCGACAATTACGAGAAGGCGACCGCCGCTTCCCGCCCCTGGGCCTGAGCTGCCGGATGACCCGCAAGCTCATCTCGTCCGGCTCGCCTTTCGAAAAGACGGCAGGCTATTCGCGTGCCGTCGCGAAAGGCGACTGGTGCTTCGTCTCCGGCACGACCGGCTACGACTATGCGACCATGACCATGCCGGAAACGGTGGAGGAGCAGGCGCGCAACTGCCTGAAGACGATCGAAGGCGCCCTGAAGGAAGCCGGCTTCTCGCTGTCGGACGTCGTGCGCAACCACTACTACGTCACCGATGCGAGCTTTGCCGACCGCGTCTTCCCGATCTTCGGCGAGACCTTCGGCGAGATCCGCCCGGCCGCAACGATGATCGTCTGCGACCTCATCCGCCCGGAAATGCTGATCGAGATCGAGGTCACTGCGTTTCGGGGATAAGGCAGAACGACGGACAAGGGCTGCCCCCTCACCATGACCCAATCTCCCGCAAGCAGGGCGCGGGGGACTGGAAGAGTGCCGCTCATCCCTTCGCCCCGCTTGCGGGGAGAAGGTCGCGGCAGCGGGATGAGGGGCCGCCTAGACGCCGTCGAATCCTTTTTCATTGACCGCGCGGTCCTCCTCGCGCTATCAAATGATCCGTGGTGATTTGGCCGGCCGGCTTGCAGCCACGTTAAAGAAGTCGCTAAAGGGCCGAGGGAACAATGGATTTCCGAGGACCGGTCGCGATCGTTTCGCCGCCGGTTTTTTTGTATTCGATCGAGTGGACGCCCATGCCCATCAAGATACCCGATACGCTGCCCGCCTTCGAAACTCTCGTTCACGAGGGTGTGCGGCTGATGACCGAGACCGAGGCGATCCGCCAGGACATACGGCCGCTGCAGATCGGGCTCTTGAACCTCATGCCCAACAAGATCAAGACCGAGATCCAGATGGCGCGGCTGATCGGCGCCACGCCGCTTCAGGTCGAATTGACGCTGGTCCGCGTCAACGGCCACCGGCCGAAGAACACGCCCGAAGAGCATCTGCTCGCCTTTTACGAGACCTTCGAGGAGGTGGAGGCCCGCAAGTTCGACGGGTTCATCATCACCGGCGCGCCGATCGAGACGCTCGAATACGAAGAGGTCACCTACTGGAAGGAGTTGCAGCGCATCTTCGACTGGACGACGACCAACGTCCATTCGACGCTGAACGTCTGCTGGGGCGGGATGGCTGCGGTCTACCATTTCCACGGGGTTCCGAAATATCCGTTGAAGGAAAAGGCCTTCGGCGTCTACCGCCATCAGAACTTGCAGCCCTCTTCGGTCTATCTGAACGGCTTTTCCGACGATTTCGCCGTTCCCGTTTCGCGCTGGACCGAGGTGCGCCGCGCCGATATCGACCGGGTGCCGGATCTCGAAATCCTGATGGAATCCAAGGAAGTGGGCGTCTGCCTCGTACACGAGAAGAAAGGCAACCGGCTCTACATGTTCAATCACGTCGAATATGATTCGACGTCCCTGTCGGAGGAATATTTCCGCGACGTCGATGCCGGCGTGCCGATCAAGCTGCCGCACGACTATTTCCCGCACAATGACTCCGCACTTCCGCCGCAGAACCGCTGGCGCAGCCATGCACACCTCTTCTTCGGCAACTGGATCAACGAGATCTACCAGACGACGCCCTACGAGCTGGCGAAGATCGGAACCGGAGAGCGTTGAAGCAAAAAGTATGACTTTCCGGTTGCCGCCTCGGCGGAAATGCAGCAGGTTGACGCCGACTCGCGGAAATGGGGAGATGCATGGGAACAGACACGGAAATCTTCGGCCACCTGCCCTCCGGCGAGCCCGTACAGCGCGTGACGCTTAAGGGCGGCGGGCTGACGGCGTCGGTGATCACCTGGGGCTCGGTCATACAGGACCTGCGGCTCGAAGGACATGCAGCCCCGCTCGTGCTCGGCTTCGAGAATTTCGAAAGCTATCCGGCCCATTCCTCCTATTTCGGCGCCACCCCCGGCCGCAACGCCAACCGCATCGGCGCCGGCCGCTTCGCGCTCGAAGGCAAGGCCTATCAGCTCGAGCTCAACGAGAGCGGCGCCACGCATCTCCACGGCGGCAGCGACAATATCGCCAAGCGCAACTGGTCGATCCGCAGGCGGGCTGAAGACAGCGTAACGCTCGAGATCACCGATCCGGACGGCCGTGCCGGCTACCCGGGCAATTGCACGATCACCTGCACCTATACGCTGAAACCGGGCGGCACGCTCAACGTCGTCTACGAAACTGAGACCGACGCGCCGACCCTCGCCAATGTCTGCCAGCACAGCTATTTCAACCTCGACGGCGGCTCGGACGCATTCGGCCACGACATCATGATCGCGGCAGACCACTACCTGCCCACCGACGAGCGGCAGATTCCGACGGGCGAGATCCGCCCCGTTGCCGGCACCGCCTTCGATCTGCGCGAAATGACCTCGCTTGGAAGGCAGCTGGACGGCGGCGGAATCGCCTATGACCACAATTTCTGCCTCTCGCCGGAGCGCGTGCAGAAGCGCTCCGTGGCGCTCGTACGCAGCATCAATTCCGGTGTGTCGCTGGAAGTGCTGACGACGGAGCCCGGCGTGCAGCTCTATACCGGAGAAAAGCTCGACGTACCGGTTCCCGGCCTCGAAGGCCGCCGTTACGGCCCCTTCGCCGGCTTCTGCCTCGAAACGCAGATCTGGCCCGATGCGGTGAACCACGAAGGTTTCCCGAAGGCGGTGCTGAGACCGGGCGAAACGCTCCGGCAGGAAACGGATTACGTTTTCACGAAGAACTGAAGCAAGGCGGAGGCCGTTGGAGCACTTTCAGTTTCACCGTTTCATCGAACAGTGAAACGCTCCATCCCGCCGCTAACCGACGCCGGCATCCACCGGCAGCGTGATACCGGTGACGAATTCGGCTGCGGGCGAGGAAAGAAAGAGAACCTCAGCTTTTCAGCGCCGGGATCGGACTTGACAAACCCCGGCTATGTTACGTTATTACGTTTATGAAGCGAAATGTAATAACGTATCCATGAAGCCGGAACATAGCCTCCGGCCGTCCATGCGACAGTGAGGTTCTCGCCAATGCCCGATCAGCTTGCCCCCACCCCCGTCACCGTCCTTACCGGCTATCTCGGAGCAGGAAAGACCACACTTCTCAACCGCATCCTCTCCGAGCCGCATGGCAAGAAATTCGCGGTCATCGTCAACGAGTTCGGCGAGGTCGGCATCGATAACGATCTCATCGTCGATGCCGACGAGGAGGTGTTCGAAATGAACAATGGCTGCATCTGCTGCACGGTGCGCGGGGACCTGATCCGCATCATCGAAGCGCTGATGCGGAGGCGCGAGCGGTTCGACGGCATCCTGATAGAGACGACGGGCCTCGCCGACCCCGCGCCGGTCGCCCAGACTTTCTTCGTCGACGAGGATGTCCGCTCCAAGACACGGCTCGACTCCATCATTACCGTTGTCGATGCCAAGCACCTTCTCGGCGAGATCGACCGCGCACATGAAGCGCAGGAGCAATTGGCCTTCGCCGACACGATCATCCTCAACAAGACCGATCTCGTATCGCCCGAAGGCCTGCAGGCCGTGGAAGATCGCATCCGCCGCATCAATCCGACGGCCGGCATTCTCAAGACGCAGCGCTGCAATCTCGAGATCGCCAGCCTGCTCGATCGCAATGCCTTCGATCTCGACCGCATTCTCGAGGTCGAGCCCGACTTTCTCGAAGCGGACCACGATCACGAGCATGACGACCATGTCGCCAGTTTTTCACTGGTCGAACGCCGACCCGTAGACCCGGAAAAATTCTTCCGCTGGCTCCAGACGACCGCCCGGGCCTTCGGCACGGACATGCTGCGGATGAAGGGCATCATCGCCTTTGCCGGCGACACCGACCGCTATGTCGTCCAGGGCGTCCACATGCTGGTGGAAGGCGACCACCAGCGCCCCTGGAAGGAGGGCGAAGAGCGCGTCTCGCGCCTCGTCTTCATCGGCCGCAACCTTCCCAAGGACGTCATCACCGACGGCTTCATGGCATGCTGCGCGAA
>Ga0209281_1000856_pt1 | contig 26598 bp, 20 predicted proteins | sample MedtruBG_FD_187514 | JGI IMG/M metagenome (GOLD analysis project Ga0209281, IMG submission 187514) | Root nodule microbial communities of legume samples collected from California, USA - Medicago truncatula BG (SPAdes) (version 2) | ecosystem: Host-associated > Plants > Roots > Nodule | place... | reverse complement strand
TAAAGGGTCATTTCACAGATCATTTCTGCTGTTACTACTGCATCCTTATCTCTTGCATGATTTCCAAAAAGGCATCCATAGCTTTCTTCAAAACCAAAAATAAATGTATTACTATTGGTCCCTTCAAAATTTCCTATAGTTTCTCCAATATATTTAAAACCAGTTAACACATCAAATAATTCTACATTATAATCTTTACATATATCTCTTACCATCTCTGTTGTCACTATAGTTTTAATAACAGCACCATTGCAGGGCAATTTTCCTTCTGATTTATATGAATCTAATATGTAATGAGTTAATAGCACTCCAATTTGATTTCCATTTAATATTTGATATTCACCTTTAGAATCCTTAACTACAACACCTATTCTGTCTGCATCTGGATCTGTTCCAAAAATAATATCTGAATTAACTTATTTAGCTAAATTCAATGCTAATTCAAATACCTTTGGATCTTCTGGATTAGGATAAGGAGCCGTTGGAAAATTCCCATCTGGAATCTCTTGTTCTTTTACTATGTGAAGATTCTCATATCCAAGCTCAGTTAAAACTCTTTTTATTGGCATTAAGCCTGTCCCATGAATAGGAGTATATACTATCTTCAAATCCTTTGCATGCTTTTCTACTAAGGATTTCCTTATTACATATGATTTTAAAATATCTATGTATTTTCTATCTATATCTTCTCCTACTATATTTAATAATCCACCATTAATAGCTTCTTCTCTTGTAATCTTTCTTATGTCTATGTAATCAACCTTATTTATTTCTGAAATTATAGCATTAGCAGCTTCATCAGTTATTTGACATCCATCATTACCATATACTTTACAACCATTATATTCTTTTGGGTTATGAGACGCTGTTAATACTATTCCTCCACTACTCTTTAATTCTCTAACTGCAAAACTTAGCTCTGGAGTAGGTCTTAAACTTTCAAATAAATTCACTTTAATATTATGAGCACATAAAACTAAAGCTGCACACTCTGAAAATTCTGGAGACATATTCCTTGAATCATAAGCAATAGTTACAGATATATTATCCTTATACCGGTCTACTAAGTATCTAGCTAATCCTTCTGTAGCTTTACCAACAGTGTATATATTTAATCTGTTGCTTCCACAGCACCTATAACTCCTCTAAGTCCACCTGTCCCAAATTCTAAATCTTTATAGAAGCGGTCTTCTATTTCTTTTTCACCTTTTATGGCTAAAAGTTCTGCTTTTGTACTCTCGTCTATAATATTTAAATTTAACCAGTTGTTGTACTTTGCTTTATAATCCATTGTGTTTACTCCTCTGTTATAGTTTTATAAATTTTCTCTACTTTCTCTGTTATTATCCTCCAACTATATGATTTTTCTACTGTTTGCCTTGCTGCCATTCTTATGTATTCTAATTCATCATATTGTTTAATTACTTTATACAATTTATCAGCTAAAGATACCTCATCGGCCTTTTTAACTAAAAATCCATTAAGTTCATCTTTAATCACTTCTGGAATTCCACCTGTGTCACTTCCAAGAACAATTTTTCCGCATGACATTGATTCAAGCATTGATAAACTTACTGCTTCCATTAGTGATGGAATTACTATTATTTCACTAGCTTGAGTAATCTTATTCATATTTTCGTACTCTATATTACCTAATAACCTAATGTACTTTTCTAATTTATTTTCATCTATAACCTTTAAAATTTCTTCCTTATATTCTGGATAGTCTTCATAATCATTTCCTATAAATACAGCCTTGAATCTATCACTTACATCTGTACCCTTTAAAATTCTAATTGCCTTAACTAAATATATTATCCCTTTAGTTGGTGCCCATCTTCTTGGACATAAAATCATATATTTATTAATATCTAATCCATATTCTAATTTATAATTCTCAATTTGCTTTTCATTAGCAACATAAAAATCATCTAAATCAACCCCATTAGGTATATATGAAAAAGTGCTATCTTCTCTTATCCCATGAAATTGATTTAGCTCTTCACTAGGAGAAATTATGTATTTAAAATGTTTAGTTAAATGTTTAATAATAATCTTGTTAAATGGTAATTTCTTTAAAAATAGAAATTCTCCAGTATGATTTGTGAAAATCATTTTATACAATTTACTTAGTTCCTTAGATAACTTGTACCCTGATATGAAATCATGTTGATGAATTATTATATTTTCTTTTGTATAGTTCTTAATTCGAATATCACTTTCTACGTATTGAACTATATCTTTATAAAATTTATTATAAAAATTTTTTCTTAAATACCCACTTAAATATCCTGCTATGCCTTTTGACTTATTTTTGTATTTCAAATAATTCTTTTCGTTATCATAATTTCCAATTCTAAGCTTATGAACTTCTATTCCATCTAATAACTCAACCTTAGTTGCTTCTAAATTAATTATAGGATTTATAATCTTAACGATGTAGCCCATCTTTACAAGTTCTTTTGAAATATTATGAATATGGCTTTCTCTTCCTCCAATAGATGGATAAAATACAGTAGTAAGCATATATACAACTTTATTTTGCATTTATATAAATTCCTCTCTACATAAAATATAATATGCTTATATTTTATCATAATATAAATCATAATATATATTTTTCAGCTTCTGAGCTGATATATCCCAATCAAATTTATTTGCTTGCTTTTTCCCTTCATTAATCATCTTTTCTCGTAATTCATTATCATTTAATATACTTTCAATAGTTTTGCTAATTTTCTTATGATCAAGAGGCTCTGTTATAATAGCCGCTTTACCTGCTGCCTCTGGCAATGATGATGAATTTGAAGTAATCACTGGCACTCCACTTGCCATTGCTTCAATTACAGGCATACCAAATCCCTCATAAAGTGAGGGAAATAAAAATATTTCTGCTCCTTGATATAAGGCAGCCTTATCACCATCATCTACGTAATCTGTAAAAATAACTTTATCCTGAATACTAAATTCTTTAACTAATCTAAAAATACTGTCATAAAGCCACCCTTTTTTCCCTGCCAAAACTAATTTGATATCCTCCTTATCAGATTTTTTTAAACAATTATATGCTTTAATGATTGTTTCGATATTTTTTCTTGGTTCGAGAGTACCTAAGTAAAGAAGGTATTTCCCATCAATATTATATTTCTTCTTAACAACGCTTATATCTTCAGTATTTAATGCTTTCTTATATACCTCATCAATCCCAGGATATATTACTTGAATTTTATTTTCATTTATACCAACATGTTTTACAATATCATTTTTGGAGCTTTCTGAAACTGTTATTATGTAGTCTGCTCTCTTTATAGTTAAGTTCATATTATTTTTTAGTATTTTTAGATTTTTTTCATCCATTGTGTCTGGATAAAGTATATACGTTAAATCATGAATGGTTGTTATTACTCTTCCAGGCACATTAGGGGGTACAATAAAATTAAAAAACTGATATATATCTGAATCCCCTCCGAATAAAAACTTATATTTTATAGGAATGCATGACCATATTCTTTTATAAAGACCATAAGGAAACAGTGAACATATCTTTTTTTTCATATTTAGTCCACATATATCTTTTTCTATATCATTTCTGTTAAGAAAATTAAAAATATTTCCTTCTAATTCGAGTTCATTAAAATTCTGCAGCCTTTTTGTTAATTCATAGGTATATATACCTATACCTGATTTATTTTTTAAACACGGTTGTAATTCTATAGATACTTTCATTCTTTATCCTTTCACAAATTTACTAAAATTTATTTTAATACATCTAAATAAATATCATATATATTTTTTGTAGTTTTGCTCCAATCAAATTTTTTTATTCTTTGCTCTCCTTTTAATTTAAGCTCAGTTTGCAAAGCCTTATCTCCTATTAATTTTAACATATTATCTGAAATATTTTTAATATCATGTGGATTACAATATAAAGCTGAATCTCCACAAATTTCTTTAAATATATCTATGCCAGATAGTAAAACAGGAATCTTCCTTCCTATGGCCTCTAGCGGTGGAAATCCAAATCCTTCATAAAAGGATATAGTCGTAAATATTTTTGCGTTTTTATATAAAACTTCTAATTCTAAATCATCAATATAATCTGTAAAAATAATTTTTCCAGTCATTTTTGTTTCATTTACATGCTTAAATATTTCATCATACATCCATCCCTTTTTTCCTGCTATAACTAGCTTACAGCTTAGTCCCTCATTACATGCTTTCACATATGATTTTATTAAGTTAGTAATATTTTTAGAGGGTGCTATAGTTCCTACATATAAAATATAATTATCTTTTTCTATATTATATTTTTGTAAAGTATTTGTTTCAAATTCTTGGCTAATATCACATTCAGGAATATTTATTCCTGAATAAACAACATTTACTTTCTCTTCTACTTCTGGGTAATACTTAATCAATTCTTTTCTTGAGAATTGCGAAATACATATTAATCTGTCAGCATTTTTAATCGTGTTTTTCATCAAAATATCTTTAGTTACTCTTTGTACCTTAGTATACTTGTCTCTCATTGTATACATAGCCATATCATGTATAGTGGCTATTTTCTTACCTTTGTATAAGACTGGAGTCGCATAATCAGGAAAATGGATTAAATTATAATTTTTATATAACTTACAATATTTTAACTGTTCATAGATTATTCTACTTTTACTTCCAGAAATATTCTGATTAGCATAAATAAATTTTTCTGAATTTAAATTCGCTTTAAATTCATCCCTTATTAATATATCTATATCATAATTTTCTTCTATAAATGTTTTTAAAAGCATATAAGTATATCTAGAAATACCTGCTCCTTGTCCTTCATAAGAAAGCCCATTTAATAAAATTCTATTCAAAACAAAAACTCCTTCATAAATTAATACAATTTATCATATTAAAAAGTACGATATATCCTCAATCATCCGGCTTATTTAAGTAGTATAAGCTACCTATCCTTTAAATTCAAGCTCAAAAATTATTTAAATAAATTTTAAAATTATATCATCTTTTCTGTAAAAGTCTATCATAAAAATACTATTATCTTCAAATTTTATTTCTATTGTTAGCATAAAAAAATAAAAGAATCAATACTAAACCAGCATTGATTCTATATATTTTTCCGAGTTATTATTATTTAATATTTTTTTTCTATACGATTTTCTTATCTTCATTACTGGCTCTTCTATAAATTTATAACTTATAAATGCCAATACAATTGATATCGATATAAGTTCAATTCTTGCCACAATACTTTTAGGAAATTCACCAATTATGTACATTACTAAAAAATGATTCAAATATATCCCATAGCTTAAATTCCCTAATAGTGAGTCTATTTTAGAACTTCTTTTATTTTTTAAATAAGCTAAAGCTGGTATTCCTAGAATAAGCCCCAATAACACTTCTTTGTTGCATGGATACCAATACTTAGAGGATATATATAAATTAATAAACAATATAATACTAAAAATCCATATGAATACAACTATGTTTCTTTCTTTTTTATTTTTATTGTTTTTTATAATAGCTCCAACTATAAAAATAAATAATGTTCCAGGTAATAATCTATATCCAAAGATATTTGTATTTATAACCGAACTATACGCCAAAATAAAAATAATAATAGAAATAAATGAAGTCAATATCTTATTATTTTTAAAGTAGATAAATGGAAACACTATATAAAATGTTACTTCTAGTCCTAATGTCCATGCCGGTGGTATTATTTGGCACCCACTCAATCCATTGAACATATAATATCCTAATGGTATCATAAATATATTCTGTACTATATTGATTATGTTAATATCTTTAATATAAATATCTATAGACTTATTTATTCCTAGCGTATAATAAATTGCTATTGTCATAAAAAGATAAAATATGAATTGAGGAAATAATCTTAACGCTCTATCTACATAAAAATATTTTATTAACTCTTTCTTTTTATAATATTTATCCAATAACGTCTCCATTGTGAATCCACTTATTAGCAAAAATGAAATTACAGCCATAACCCCCTGATTATACTCATATATAGTAAATCCAGTATGAGAAAGCAACACTAATATAGCTAATGTAAATCTATATAACCCCATTTCTTTAATCCTCCAAATTTTCAATAAAATTCACTTCGTAATTATATGATGAAATTAAAGAAGTATTAGAACACATTTAATTAATATTGATAATTAAAAAATTCTAATAATCAATACACACATCTACTTGTCGTGTTCAATTAAACCCCTACTCCAAAATATTTAAAATCATTGTTTTCTATTATCTCTCTATTATAAATATTTCTTAAATCAAAGAATAAATTTCCATTCATTAATTTTTTAATTCTATTTAAGTCCATATTTCTAAATTGATGCCATTCTGTTAATATAACAAGTGCATCTGAATTAGTTATAGCTTCATATTCATCATCACAGAATCTAATGTTCTCTGCAATATCCTTAAACCTCCAATTACCCTCTTTTTGTCCTTCTGGATCAAATATTTGTAATTTGGCTCCTTGTATTACTAATTCATTACAAATCACAAGAGAAGGCGCTTCCCTCATATCATCAGTTCTAGGCTTAAATGTAATACCTAAAATTGCAATCTTTCTATTCATAAGATTTCCCAATTCATTCTTTATCTTAGATACCATTCTATGTTTTTGATTTTCATTAGCTTTTATTACGGTCTCTATTACTTCCATTTTTTCATGGTAATCTCTTGCTATACTAGCTAAAGCCTTAGTATCTTTCGGAAAACAGCTACCACCATAACCTGGTCCTGCATGAAGAAATTTAGGCGATATTCTTCCATCCTTGCCCATAGCCTTTGCAACATCTTGTACATTTGCTCCAACCTTCTCACATAAATTCGCAATTTCATTAATAAATGTAATTTTAGTAGCTAAAAATGCATTGGATGCATATTTTATCATTTCAGCTGTCTCAATATTAGTTTCAACAAAAGGGGTTTCATTTAAATATAGAACCCTATATACATTTCTCATTATTTCTTGCGCTTTTTGGCTTTCCGCTCCAATAACAATTCTATCAGGATGTGTAAAATCATATATAGCTGACCCTTCTCTTAAAAATTCTGGATTAGAAACCACATCAAAATCATAATTCATGCCTCTTTTTTCTAATTCACTTTCAATCACAGATTTAACTTTTTTACCAGTCCCTATAGGAACTGTAGATTTATCTACTATAACTTTATATCCATTCATATAGTTTCCTATGTCTTTAGCCACTTGAAGTACATATTGCAGGTCTGCACTTCCGTCATCTTTTGGTGGCGTCCCGACTGCTATAAATATTACTTCTGATTCTTTTATAGCTTGTTCAATATTTGTTGTAAACGATAATCTTTTATAATATGTATTTCTCTTTACTAAGTCATCTAAACCAGGCTCATAAATTGGAATAATTCCATCCCTCAATTTTTCTATTTTACTTTCATTATTGTCAACAAGAATCACATTCATACCAAAATCTGATAAACATGTCCCTGCTACTAAGCCTACATATCCGCTACCTATTACTGCTATTTTCCTCATAATGTCCCCCTTAGTATCGTAGTAATCTACTTTATAAATACAACTTTTTTTCCAGAATTATAGTTTAATATAGTTGTTATAATTATCATTAATATTTTTCCATAAATCTCATCTATCTCCAAGTATTTGACAATTATAATTAACCCTATAAACTCTACAATTCCAGAGAATCCTCGTGCTAAAATAAATCTAATCATTTCCATTACGCATTCTCTTAAATTTTTACTTTTAACTTTGTATACAAAAAACTTATTTGTTAGATATGCAAATATTTTTGTTGATATTATTGATATAACGTTAGCTATCTTATAATTAATATTTAAGGTTAGCAACAAATAAAAGCTAAGAACTCCGAATAGTACAGTAAGAATTCCCCAAAAAATATAGTTAATTATCTCTTTGTTATTAATAACTTTTAAAAGTCTCTCCATAATCACCTCTTTTATTGTATATTACTTTTTAGAATATTTCTGAGAAATACACTAAACTTTCCTATGGTTTTTAACGGAAGTATTTTTAAAATAATTTTTCCTAATTTTGTACTACCTATATTTAGTGAAAAATAAAATATAATAGCCCTAAACTTTCGCTTAAGCGAAATTTTATTATTTATAATATTATTTTCTGGAAAATATCTAGATAATTTTTTTCTTATAAATATTTCTTCTTTTTTATACGATAGCAACTGATTTTGAGTTAATATTATATCTTGTTTACTAGAATTTTTTAATTTTATTCGTTCAGATTCCAACATATTTTTAATTATATGTTGTGCATTATTATTTCTTATTATTATTCTCGAATTCCCAAGTTCTTCTTCCCAAGCATCGCCTACTGATATATCAGAAAATTCTGCTGAAAAATCATAACACTTCCAACATCTTCTTGGTGAATAAAATATGTTTAGAATTGTATATTCATGCTTATCAATAAAAAATTCCTCACCATTTACTCCTAATATTTGAAATCCTGTTTTACCATTTTTCTTAGCTCTATAGTCTATTTTTATTATATTTTTCTTATCTATTTTAGATTTATTAATCAAGTATTCAGTAGCCTTATAAGACATATTAAATCCGCAAAAAAGACCTATACAAATATATATTTTTTCATTTAATTTTATATCATTATGCATAGCCTTTCTAATCCCTTGTACCTGACATGGCAATCCAACATATGCATATTTACCATTTAGATCTAATAATTCTCTTATTATTTCATTCGTAGGCACTAATGTATATTTCGATTTGGTTGATAATAGTAGTTCCTCATAATTTCTTATTATCTTTACCTCATATTCAAATTTACTATTTTCTTTAGGCAATATACAAACTGCGCCATCAATTATTTTTTCTTTAATCAAATATGCTAATATTTCTGAAACTATTCCTCCAGATGAGGATGAGTTTCTTATATTTATATTAGTTGAGTATCCTTTTTTAATATCAATAAAATGACCAAAATGACTATCCTCATATTTATATGGTTCATTAAATATTTCTTTATTATATTTAATATAATCGAAATATTTTCCTGGACATGTATTAACACACTTTCTACACGATATACATTTCTCTGCATCACATACTATTTTTTCATTTTTATTAAATTTTATTATATTTTGAGGACATACTCCTATACATGTTCCACAAGACGTACATAAATCTTTAGATACAACCGTTTCATATAAGTCATTCCACCCTTTCATAAGTTAACTCCACTTTCTCTGAATTAATATCCAGCTCTGCTTTTATTCTTATGCTTTTAATTTTTTCCCATTTTTTATTGTTCACAAATAAATCCGAACTAGAAAAAAACTTTCCTGATGCTACATGACGCAATGAGAAATTAGGTGCCTTTTTTAATATAATTTCACTAGGACTAGTTATTTCATCAGAAATTATTATTTTTTCATCTTCAAATTGTATTCTTCTTTCAAATTTGACATTAGAATGTTTATCAACAAGTATAATTTTCTTCTTTAAAAAACCAATAATTTTATTGCCAACAGCAAAGGCAATTACCCTCAATCCAAAATGATATATTGGATTTTGAACTTTTTGTTTTATTTCATTAAACACACCTTTAATAATGCAATATTCATTTTCATATGAAATATCATAATTATCATCTAACCAATTAGTCGTTGCAATTTTTCCGATTTCTAACGGTATTCTGTATCCACAATCTATAAATATCTCTTTATTATCTTTAAAAACTTTTATAATGCCACCTTTTTTTAAAGAAACTATAGAATGATATTCTTTTCTTTTTATACTTAACAAACCACTATCCTTAAAATATTTTTCGTGCTCAGTATTAAACGGTAAATCTACTTTCGTTTCAACGACTTTATAGCTATTTGTCTCTTTATTCAATGCTCTTAAAAATGAATGCATTAAGTAATGTGAATGGTATCTATCATCAACTGAATCCATAAAATAATTATGATTTAATGAATCACTATATAAAAATTTTTTTATTTCCAGTGCATCCTTATTTCCTAAATTTGAAAGAACCTCCAATCCATTTGGTAAAAAATAAGTTGTATTTCTTGATCCATATTCACCACCAATAGTTTTGTCCATATGGACAAAATATTTTATAAAATCTACTATGCTATTTAAAGGTTTTATTACTTTCTCATTTTTACTCATAATATAGTACTCTGAGAGCATATCAAAAGAAACACTTAAATATCCCAAATCTGCACCTCCATATTCAGGAAACCATCCTTCTAAAGATTGTCTTTCTAATAGCTTATCTAATTTAATATTTAATCCATCTAATATCCATTCTTCTTGCAGTATAGTGTATGCTGAATAAAGAGCTGTTATAGATGCTATTTCTTGATTGAGTGCATTTCTTTCAATGTTATTCACCAAATATTTAGCCGTTCTCTTAAATTTACTTCTTAAGTATTCATCATTTAGTCCTAGCATCCTATATGTTTCGCATGAGCTGTACAACGAAAAGGCAGTTGGGGGGAAACCATGTTCAAATGGATAATATTCATTATATGATCCATCTTTTAATTGTATCTTAGCCCAATAATAAACTGTAGCTTCTGCCCAATTTTTAAAATTATTATTTTGATAATATATATTCCCTTTAAATTTAGTATTATTTAATAATGCTAATGTTAATCCTGATTGTTGTAATATGGCAGAGCTGAAATCTCTTATTTTTAAATGCCAATGATTCCTATCACAGCTCCCATATGTCTTTGAATCTTCATCCCTATCAATTTGAGTTAAAATTTTAGGTATATTTTTTAATATAAAATCTATATATATACTATTTCTCATTATTTATACCATCCAATTCATTTTTTCTTAATCTATATAGTATTTCTTCTTGTAGTTTTCTTCCTTTTGAAATCACATCTGCTAAGAAGCCAAACATTAATAGAATGATACTAATAATTATAGAGCTTGTCCCGACAATAACTGATGGGATATACGTTCTACCAACTCCTGCACCTAATATATATATATTTATTCCAAATCTCATTAATAAACATATCCCTATCAAAAGAAATACTAATGCAATTGAAGAAAAAAATCTCATAGGTTTGTAAAATGCAAATATTCTAATTATAGTGTTAACTGATCGTTGTATATATTTCCACATACTTGAAAAAAGTCTGGATTCTCTTGTTTTTGGATTTGTTCTAATTTGCACTGATACAACGTTCATACTATTTTGTCCTGCTTGAATAATAGTTTCTAGAGTATATGTATAACTAGAAACAACATTTAATTTCATAGCACATTCTCTACTATAAGCTCTAAAGCCGCTTGGTGCGTCTGGAACTTTAGTGTTCGATACTACTCTTACTACCCAACTTCCTAATCTCTGTAGCCTCTTTTTCAAAAAAGAAAAGTCATCTATATTATTTATAGGCCTTTCTCCTATTACCATTTCTGCATTACTTTCTAGTATTGGTCTAACTAATTTTTCAACGTCCATGCCACAATATTGATTATCAGCATCCGTATTTACAATAATATCAGCACCTAGCTTTAGACATTCATTTATTCCAGCCATAAAACCTTTTGCTAATCCACGATTACTTGAGAAATTAACTATATGATGTACTCCCAATTCCTTCGCAACTTCAACTGTTTTATCTTTACTTCCATCATTTATTATAAGATACTCAATTTCATCAATTCCTTCTATTTTTTTAGGTAAGTCTGCAAATGTTACAGGTAGTGTTTCTTCTTCATTATAACAAGGTATTTGTATTATTAATTTCATATAAATTCTCCTTTGAAAATCAATTCAACTTTGTCACTTTTAATTGATTTAGTTCTAAATATACGCCTTTTTCTACATATACTCTAAATTCAATATCATTTACATCATTACCTAATGTAAAATTTTTAATCAAATTTATTTCCTCTCCATTTTGAAAATCCTTAATATCTATTTTATTTATTATAGTACTAGTTCCTTTATTACCCGCAATGTCCATCCAACCTATATTCTCATCACTTTTATTTGAAATTTTACCATTGATTTCGATTTTATATGTTCCTACATTCATACTCTTATATGGCCCATAAATTAAAAGTCCTTCTTTTCCATTAGATTTAAACCCATCATTTACTTTTTCTCCAACTTGAGTATAAAAATCTGATAAACCAACAAAAACAGTATTAACATCAAAGAAATTAATACTCTTTATAGGAAATCCAAATTTCCGCTGGTCATTATCAATTCCATAATCATCTGGAGACCAAAGATTACTTTTAAATATAATTTCATTTTCTCCATCTTTCAAAAACTCTTTATTTATCATTATTTTTTTTGTATAATCATCTTTATTCAGTATTAAATTAGTGACAAAATTTGAATTAACATAAACACCTATATCATATTCTGTTAAATTTAACTTTTCATACGGAATCTGAGTGCCAAAATTAATGTTAAGTATATAATCCTTTTTAGGCAAATAACATTTTATTTTTGGCTCTTCAACATAAGACCATGTTGGATAATCCCCATAAGATGGATAAAACCCTGCTGTTTGGACATATTTTTCCCCAACATTATATTCATATTGGTAGCTATTATATTTTAATAATGAAACATTTTCATTTTGTTTTTGAAAATTTAGCGGAAGTTTTATTATATTATTAGATTCTTCTTTAACATTATCATTATTTGACTTGATATATGTGTTTTTATAAACAGTAGAAAATCTATCACTTACATAATCATCTTGTCCAATGAAATATATATTTTTATATTTTTGAGATAACAATTCCACTTCATAATTGAAATCATCAAACACAGGATATATATCAGCTTTTGTCATAGATTTCATAGGTAAAAAATATTTATCTAAATCATAAACAATTAGTGCAGAATTATCTTCTACATGATTCTTTAAATCTAATAAAGTATTATATGACATATTTGAATCATCTTTACTAGTTATTAACGAATAATTAAAAGGAAACATAACTAACAAACTGATAGTAATTAACAAATAATTTAATTTATTAGAAAATTTATTAAGAATAACTGCACCTATGATAACAATAACTGAAATATAAGGTACTAAATATCTCGAATAATAATAATAATACTGTACTTCTTTTCTAAAAAATGCAGATAATAATAAAATACAATATACAAACATTACACTAAACAAAAAATTTTCATTTGATTTTAACATGAAACTTGGTTTTACCAATAGGTATATTAAAATTATAGGTAAAATTAATATACTTGTAGAATACATATATGAAATTAATGATATATGTGAAAATGTTTGCTTTAAACCTTCACCATAATATAAACTTAAATTTGGTATTTCTGCTTCACTGAAACCAAAACTAATTTTATAAAAATTAATCCCGATAATAAATAAACTACTAATAATAGCAGTTGTTAATGAAAATAACAAAATTTTATTTATATTAAATTTTTCTCTAAATTTTATGTTTCTAATAAAATTTAGAAAAATACATGTTAAAATTATTACTAAACCCATAATAATTCCCAAGTATTTAATATTGTCTTTTGTGATAATATTTCCAATATACATCCTAGAAATGTTTCCGTATGTATATTCGGGACTAATATAAAACATACTAGTAAAACCAATCATAAAGCCAAAACTCATTATTATATTGATAATTATATATTGCCTTTCTTTTGTTAAAATATACATAATTATATAAATGAAGGCTATCATAGGTATTATTGTAAAAATACTTATATGAAAAAATGATAGTGATATTATTGGAATTGCTGATAAATACTTCTTGTTTATATTTTGTCTATCTGTTAAATAAAATATAAACATTAATATAAACAATGCAAAAAGTAACTCCGTTAAAGCACTTCTCGTGACCCATATAATCATTGGAGAAAAAGTGAATAAACTCAATCCTAAAATAATTGTTGAATTTTTAGCCATAATATTTACTAAAATATAATTTAGTATAAATATACAGCATATTAAAAATAATATTTGTATGCCTTGTATATTAGAAACTCCAAAAATGTCTCCCCATAGCGCTAATATTGCTGGAAATGTCTGTATTCCGTGATAAATTGCACTTACTGGACTTTTCCTCGCAGTTTCACTCATTGTCGGATAGCTCAAATCATAATTATAGAGACCCGGTATAGTTTTTATTTTCTCTTCAAATTCTTTTTGAAATCTATCGGGTAATTTCCAATATTCTTCAAAGTCTATTTGGTTTTCATTTCTATCATAAACAAAATCAATTGCTTTAGCTTGATATCCGCCTTGATCCTGTCCCATTCCATAGTAGTCAAAAGTATTAAAACAGAACAAAATAGCTATACCCGAGAATATGATCGGAAAAACATTAGTCTTCAAATCGCAATACATGTTTATTTTCTTATAGTCAAAAACTAAATATAATGTTAATATAAAAATCAGCTCAATAATACAACATAACACTTGTATTCTCAGTAAAGAGAATATATCAAAAATGAATAAGACTCCACTCATCACAATAAATAAACAAAAATATAATGAAATGCTTAGAATTAAAAGTTTAAATATTTCATTTCGTTTATAAATGAGTCCTATACCTATTGCCATCAAAGCAAGATTTATTGCTAACAAAATAGTCACATCAAACACTCCTATTCAACATTTGTTTATATTTAAATCTTAATATCATGCTATCTTCTTAAATTCTCTTTTACTAAATAATATGCCTTACACACTACAAAATCCATGATATAAACAACCGTGACATTAGTCAATAATAGAGACATTCCAGTATAATTCTTAAACAAAGTCTGCATTATTTCTAACTTCCAACATAATGTTATTATTAATGGATGTATTCCATAAGTAATAAGTGAATTCTCCCCCATATATCTGATAACTTCAAATTTAAAATTATTAAATATTCTATATAGTGCATATACGGTGCAACTTGCTCCAATATAATATAATAAGGTTCCAATATTCATTACTGATAATGAAGAGTTCCTTGCCGCAATTACTATTCCAAGCAATAAACACACTACGGTTATTCTATAATCATTTTTTATTTTATTCTCATATTTCTTAAACAAGTATCCAATTCCCAAAAAAACAATGGCTACTGGTAAAACATTTATTTCTAAAATGCAATAGGGCTCAAAAAAGCTTTGAAATGGAATTGAAGATACTGCAATAACTAGAAGCACTACTATAAACAAATACATATTCTTTATTTTACTTATAAAGTAAAATGTATTAACCGCAATGAATAACAATGGTAAGAACCATAACGGAAAATTTCCCACACTAGATTTATCTAAATAATTTCCTGAAAAAACATATGCTTTTATTAATGAACTTACTTCTTTCAATTCATATATCTTAGAATCAAATATGACATTATAAGAAATTAATGAAACAACAAATAATATTGTATATGGCAAAAATATATGTTTCACTTTGTTCTTAAAAAAATCAATCCACCTACTATTATCCTTAATTCTAAATAAATATCCAGATATAATAAAAAACATTGGCATGTGGAATGAATATATGTATCCCCATGCACCTTCCCCGACCTCATTGGGTCGGACTAAGTGTCCCAAAATCACTAAATATACACCAATACCTTTTAATATGTCTATAGTAGTATTTCTATTACCAGTACTCTTATTAGATTCCTCTCGAGTTAAATATAATATTAATAATATTAATCCTATAGTAACTAATCCGAAAATTTTAGAAGCAGTCTTCAAAATAAAAGAGAAATTTGATATTTTTTCTATATTGTTTATCGCTACATTGATTACATTTTTTCCAGGATAAACTATCCTAACATCTGCATTATTAGGTGCAACTTGAGTCTGCAATACTCCCTCGAAATGATTTGAACCCTTATTTATTTTGAACTCTATTTGCTGATTATCACTGTCATAATTTTCTTCTCCATTAAACAAGTCCAAATATATAGTATCATTACCATCTTCTTCCGAATATACGTCAAAACTCACATAATATCCAGAATAATTATGTAAAGCAATATTCTGTTGCAATACTTTAGTATCACTAGTTTCATCAGCAAAGAACTCATTTTTTTCTTTAACAAAGTTATGATATTTAACTTGATTAATATCATATAAATTCCCATTGCCATTAGGTTTTAAATTATTACTCATATATTTAGAATATATAAATGTAATTACACTAAAACAAAATATAATTAATAATAGGCTAATAATCTTCTTTTTATTATTCAACATAATTTTTTTCATAACTTACATTCCTAACTCGTCTATAAACTTTAGGTATTTTTCCGCAACTTTTTTATGTGTAAAATTATTCATTACATATTCAAAACCATTCAATCCCATTTTTTCACAAATCTCTTTATTATTTAGCATGTAATTAATACATTCTTTAAACTCATAATAATCGCTATACCATAATCCTCCATTAGTCTCTAAGCAAAAATTACTCGTAACAGCACAATGTTCAGATACCAAAACTGGTTTTTTAGCAATCCAACTTTCCATTATAACCAAAGAAAAACTTTCAAAATATGACGGATTACAGAATATTGTACATGCAAAAAAAGCATTATGTTTATCTTCCACAGAAATAAACCCTAAATCAATAACATCATTTTTATATTTAGCAGGTATATCTACCGGTAATTCCCCCCCGCCTAGCATAACAAGCTTTAAAGTTGAATTAAGCGTTTCATCCTTATATCTTAAGTAAAAGTTTATCAATTCATCAGCTTTTTTTCCTGCATCCTTTCTTCCTGCAAAAAGGATAAAATCATCATAAATATTATATTTAATTCTAAAACTTTCTGCATCGCACTCTTCATACCAATCTGTATCAATACCTTCTCCCAAAATATCAGTTTTAACATTATTTAAATCAAATAATTTATTTGCTAATTCATATTCTGGCTTAGCATGAAATATCATTCCTTTATAACTTTTCATCTTTTCTTTTAAGATATTCATATACGCATAACTTTCATCATGTAAGCATGGTATAAGAATACAGTTATCGGGACATTCATATGACCCATTAAATGTTATGCCATACATATATGGAATGAATACAAATGCACGATATTTATCATTATTTTTTCGTATGTATTCATACATATCTTCACTGTTAATATCCTCCTCAAAATAATTTTTTTCATCTTCATCGTTAAATGTATTATTGTATATATTTTGATTAGATTTAGAATATAAATCAACATTTCTTTTTTCTCTTACCAGAAAACGTATAACTTTAATCCCACTTTCATAATGTACCCCTGGTTCTATAGTATTTTTACCTCTATCACAAGTGGCATCTTTTACACATGTGGTTAATACTTCTATAATTTCACCTTGTTCCTGTAAGCTATGTGCAAGATAATTACACTCTTTCTCTGCGCCACCTATAATTTCATCACCATACCATGGTATCACTAGTGCTATTGGTTTCATTCATTCTCCTCCAAATTATTAAAATTCTCAATAATATAATAATACATTTCTGCTATTTTCTCTGGCAAAAGCACATTATCAGCATAATTTTTAGCATTTTCACCTAATGCTTTTCTAACATCATTATTATTAATAAGATAACTTATCATTTCGATTAAACATTCAATCTCCATATTTTCAACAGGTACTTTCCAGCAAATTTCATTAGGATATTCTTTGTATTGATTTAAATCACTAACTATAACTGGTTTTCCGTATTTAAAAGCTTCAGATAATGTTCCTGATGATTCCCCCATAGATGGATACCTCAAATTTACAACAAGATCTACAAATTCAAGCCCAACTTCATATTCCCCTTGTTCTAAATAACCAGTTATAAAAATATTATTATCTAATTTATTTATATCTATATATGACTTAATTTCTTTATAATTTACTTGCCCGAAAAACACAAGTTTTATATTATAATTTTGCTTTAGCAACGCTTCCACTGCAGCTATTAATTGAATTGGTCTTTTATTTTCATTAATAAACCCAAAACATCCAATAAGGAACTCATTTTTGTATTCAATTTTCTTTTTTATCTTATCTAATATGGTATTCTTTAAATTGTTATCAAGACTTTCTTTATCGAAGCAAGGATGAGGAATTGTAAATACATTTCTTCTGTTGATTTGATCACTTGACCAGTGATTATGAAAAATTACCGCTTTGCTAATATTTACGATACTATGAGACATAGGAAATGCTTCATTATTTGGACCTAATCCATTCTCCCTGACATTATTATAATGCTCTTCTCCAGCTTTACCATAACCGTTAACAAGAGCTTCTCTATAAATTGAATATTGCTTTTTTAAACAATAAGAATGATAAAAAAACGGATGTAAGATAAAATCATGTATTTCAGCTATTCCCTTATATTTTAATAATGCTTTGTAGATTCCAGTATGAAACTCACTACTATTTCCAATCTGATAAATTATTTCATCATATTCTTTATAGTGACTTTCTAATTGATTTATTAAATATAATTTTCCATAATCATATTTCAATAAATTTTCATTTGAAACTACAGTATTGTCTACAAATATATCTATATCAAAATATTTAATTAAATATGGTATTAATTTATATATAAAATTAGCTATACCTGTATGTTGCTTAGGCCATGGTGTTACAATCGCTATTTTCTTTTTACTAATATTTTTATTATTTACTTTTTCAAATAAGTCTAATGTCTTACTTGCAGTTTTTTCCCATGAAAAACTTAGAGCATGCTTTTGCCTTTCATATTTATTTTCAATACTCTCATTTTTCGCATTATGTAGTGCTACTTTTATTTTTTCAGCCATATCCTCTATATTACTTGCATTGCATAATAATGCATGATTTCCACAAACTTCAGGCAAAGATGAATTATCAGCACTAAGTGTATATGAACCAGCAAGCATTGCTTCTATAATGGGTAATCCAAATCCTTCATATAAAGATGGAAAAAAGAATAAATCACAATTAGAATATAATTCCACTAATTTTTCATCTGATATATATCCTGTTAGCTCAATTTTCCCTTCAATCCCTAGCTCTTTTAACATATCATAAAAACGTTCTTTATCTTCATTTGACGCACTACAAATAATATACATTTTTGCACTATTAACCACTTTATCATCACTGTATAATTTATTTACTTTTGCAAATGCTCTTATTGCCCCATCGATATTTTTTCTATAGTCAAATCCACCTGTAAAAATTATATTTGGATTTTTATTAATTCCTTGTCTTAAATTTTTTACATAAAACTTTTTACTATCAGCTGCAAGCTCTGTAACATATAGCCCTTCACGTTTACAGATATAATTCTCAAAATCTAATTTAGTAGCTTTTGAATTACATAATAGATTCATCTCTATTGATTTTAAATACTCAAGTCTTCTTTGATATTCATTTTTTACTGATTTACTCCATTCCTTTACAGGCATTATAAACGGTATTATATCATGAATCATTGAAAACATACTACATTTCAATAATCTATTAGGAAATAGTACATTAACCATTAGTGGATTGGGATTCCAATATATATCTATACTAAATCCACTCACTACTTTTTCTAATTCTTGAGTAAAGTTTTCTGTTCTAGTATAATCCGTACTTGGTACAAAAATATTATTTTCTATTGGAATCAATCTACCTTGTACCCATTCATCTAATGACTTTATTGAATCTTTATTTGAAACAGTAATATACCATTTATGTATATATGATTGTTTTACCATATTATTCAAAGTATTTTTAAAGTATACACCGATCCCCCTATTTATCTCAGGCGTTTCTAATGTTTGTCCATCAATTAATATCTTCATAATGATACCCCCAACTATTTAGTAGCAATAATAGCATAATCTGGACTTATAAACATTTTTTTCCTTAAGTCATCTAGTATCATTCTTACTGTTGAAGACTCTAGAACTTTTGTATTATCAGATTCTATTACTGAATTAATCCAAGATTCAATTTCGTTATTCTTCCAGTAATATATTTCTGTATCACTATATCCAGCGTTATCGCACAAAAATTTCAAATATTCTTGATTAACTGGTCTAATATGTGTTGGATCATTATAAAATGCATATGCACCAACCTCAAGATTTTTAGAATTTGGAGTTTCAAATATTATTTTTCCGCCATCTTTTAAGACTCTATGACATTCTTTTACCAATTCCAATATTTCACTCAAATCCAAATGTTCAACAAGCTGGAATCCTGTGATTATTTTTACTGAAGAGTCCTCTAAACTTTTCAAATATTCCAACCCATTATCACATATAACATTTAAATCCTTATCTATACATTTTTTAACACTTTCTTTATTTAAGTCCACTCCAATGCAATTATATCTTTCTGCCCTGAGTATCTCTAAAAATTCACCTCGTCCACAACCTAAATCAATAATTAAATCATCATTTTTATCCTCTATAGTCTTATATACAACATAATCAACATAATTCCAGAGTCTCTTTTTAATTTCTTCTTCTGAACCTCTAAAAGTATTTTCAAATTTTAAATATGTTTCATCATCAATTATTTCTCTACTATCTCTATTCTCTATTTTAGCTAAACTTTCATATTTCAATTTTAGATTTTCATAATCATTTCTATACTTTCTTAGCTCATTTACAGCAGATACGACGCATTCCTGGCTTTCATGAATCGCTTTTACACAATTCATTATTCTTATATTAAATTCTGTTTGATCAAGTACAAGAAATCTTGTTGACTTTCTAAAGAATCTTTTATATAACATTAAGAATTTTCTTATAATCCATGGCCTTTCATTGGCCACCCGTATATTACTACCCATTTCTATATAATTTTTAGCATCTCTATGAGTATTTTCAATATAACTGTTGATTCTATTTAACTCATAGATTAATTCACTTAATACTTTATTGTCGGAAAAATCTAACATTTCCGAATCTACATACTTCCCTTTACTTTCTTTCTTAACTTTTTCTTTTATTTCATGCATTATTTTTGCAACATCTATTTCCTTATTAAACAATTTCTTCACTCCTTATATCAATTATAGATACAAACATTTATTACACATATATTACTAGTATTATTTATCGATAATTAATATTTCTCTACTTAATTATCCATTTATGATTTGGTTTAAAAATTCCATAATCTGATTTAGCATTATATACTGATAACTTTATGGCATTACAAATGCAGTGATAAATCGGTCCATAATCTTTTGTTAATGAAATATCTATTATATACTCACCTTGCATAAGTTGCAGTGGTTCTATAAATAACTCTATCCTTCCATTTTTCTTTAAACTTATATTTTTTCCAGTATCTATAAGCGTATTAGTGGTATAACACATTACTCCGTCACTCCTAGTAATCGCGATACTAAACATAGCTTCATCAACCATTTCATTGTTTAAAACATATTCTACTTCTAACTTTGCACTATCTTCACAAGAAAATTTTATACTTGATTGGTTATTACTTAGGTTTATTAATTTATAATTGACAATTTCAATATTTTTATTTCCATATTCAACTTCTTGTCCAGTTTTTCTAATTTCTTTCAATTCATCTTGATCAAGTTCTTCAATTTCTTGATGAGACTCAATATTTTTATCATTTATAATTATTTCGTTTTTATCTTCTATTAATTCTTCATTTCTTTTTAGTTCTATCCTATCTTCTTTTGACATTATCCAGTTCATGTATTTGGGTATTACGGTCCTAGGTTCTCCTTGCTCTTCTATAATTCCGTCTTTTATCCAATATGCTTTATCACAAATTTGTTCAACTTGATTAAGTGCATGAGATACTATGGCTATTGTAGTTCCATTAGATTTTATTTCTCTCATTTTATTAAAACATTTAGCTTGGAAATTCGCATCACCTACCGCTAAAATTTCATCTATCAAAAGAACATCTGCATCAACATTAATAGCTACTGAAAAAGCAAGTCTCATATACATTCCTGAAGAATACGTTCTAACAGGATTATCAACAAATTCTTCCAATTCTGAAAAATCTATTATATTTTGAATTCTGTTATCTATTTCTTTTCTAGTCAAACCAAAAATTGATGCATTTATATATATGTTCTCTCTACCACTCATATCTGGATGAAAACCTGCACCTAATTCTATAAGACTAGAAACTCTACCTTTTATACATATATCCCCATAATCTGGATACATGATTTTAGTCATTAATTTTAATAATGTACTTTTTCCACATCCATTTTCCCCTATAAGACCTATTGCTTCTCCTTTTTTTACAGTAAATGATATTCCTTTTAACACCCATCTATTTTCATAATGATTCCTGTTCTTAAATAACACTATTTCTTTTAAACTTTGTCCTTTATCAAAAAACACTTTAAATTTCTTCTTAACAGTTCTTACCTCTATAGCATTATCTGATGCACTTTCGATATTACAGCTTTTTATGTCATTCATTTCTATAATTCCTCCGCAAAATGTTTTTTTAGCTTGTTAAAAGTAAGATAGCCTATACTAAGAATAATTATTCCTAGAAATAATGCATGTAATAATGTTGAAACTTGAGGGACAGTTTTATAATATAAAATATCTCTGTAAGATTGAATTATTGGTGTCATAGGGTTTAACATAAATAAAAAAGAATATTTTGGTGGAACTGATTCTATCCCATACATAACAGGTGTCATATACATCCATGCCATAGAAACAATTCCCAATATATGTTCTAAATCCCTAAAAAAAACAGTCACTGAAGAAGCAATAAAACAAATTCCTAAACACAATATAAATTGTGTCACCCATACTAACGGCAAAAATATTATAGCAAGAATATTAATACCAACACCTGATATCCCTACAATTATGAATATTACCACGAAACAAAGCAACATATTAACAAAGCATGATAAAACATGAGAAATTGGCATTACTTCTCTAGGAAAATATATTTTGGTAATTAAACTTTTTTGCCCAATTATACAATTAGTTCCACCTGTTAATGATCCATTAAAAAAGAACCACGGAATTAATGCAACAAATAAAAATAAGTAATATTTATCAATACCATTTTTTAGAATTGTAGCAAATACAATATTATATATAGCAAGTTGTAATAATGGATTTAAAAATGTCCAAAAAAAACCTAGAACAGAACCTTTGTACCTGCCTCTTAAATCTTTTCTGACAAGACTAAATATCATCTCTCTATAATCATATAGTTCCTTAAAAATCTTCACTTTTTCCTCCTGACTTCAAAAGAAATATGCAGTATTTCCACATATTTCCTCGAAAGCTAACTTAATTATAAATATTCATTTCTATTACATATTTTTAAATTCTCTATAACTTTTTTTACTTCCTGAGTGCTATCTTTGCTTGCTATAAGCAATGCATCTTCTGTATCTACCACTATTAAATCCTCAATCCCAATAGCGGCAATAAGCTTGTCCTGTCCTTGAATTATAGATTTCTTAGCATTTATTGTTATTACATTTCCTTTTATTACATTTCCCTCTTCATTGGTTCTATTTATTCTTTCTAATGCAAGCCAGCTTCCTACATCATCCCATCCGAAGCTTCCAGGAATCGTATATATTTTTTTCGCTCTTTCCATAATTCCATAATCTATTGATTCTGAATGGAACTTTGAAAATTCTCTTTCTAATATATGTTCTTCTTCCTCTGTACCTATGGTCTCATATATCTTTTCAAGACCTTCTTGCATTTCTGGTAACAGTTCTCTAATATTATTCAATATTGTTGATGACTTCCATACAAACATTCCACTATTCCAAAGGTATTTTCCTGACGATAAATATTCCTTTGCTGTTTCCAAATTTGGCTTTTCAACAAATCTCTTTACTCTATAGATATTATTTCTCTTTATATCATCTTCATCTCTTCCAAAATTTATGTAGCCATAACCTGTTTCAGGATATGATGGAGTTATTCCTATCGTAATAAGATTCTCATCTTCCTTTGCAACCTCTATTGCTGCTTTTAAGGTATCAATATAAATCTCATTATATTTTATTAGATGATCTGATGGAAGCACAAGCATTACAGCATCTTCATATTTTTTCTTAATATGCATTGCTGCTAGTCCAATGCATGGTGCAGTATTTTTAGCTACAGGTTCTAATAATATGTTCTCCTCAGGAATCCCTCGAATCTGATCTAATACTAAATCTTTATAATCCTTATTAGTTACTATGTAAACATCATCTATATCAACCAAACTATTAAGTCTTTCTATAGTTAGTTGAATCATTGTCTTTCCATCATCAGTTAAACTTAAGAACTGTTTTGGCAATGATTTTCTACTTTTAGGCCAAAACCTCTCACCTTTTCCTCCTGCCATTACAACTGCTGTTATTTTCACTTGGATACCTCCATTTTTTTATTACTTATTTTATGTATATTTAATCTAGATTTTCTACATAAAAAATGACACAACTGATGCATTTTATCATTGCATTCGTCACATCAACTACCGAATTATTTCATTACATAAAATTTAATATTATATTATATATTTTTATTATATTGAAAGTCTATAGTTTACAATTTAATTTCCATTTTATAATACTATATTTTATATTCATTGTCAAAATAACATACTCTAAAACAAGGTTATTACGACTTCCAAATAACATTTCTTTTGGCAATTAACTTCATTAATTCCAAGTTAAGAAATAAATTCCGTTCTCGACAAATGCAATAACTTAAACTTTCAAATACGCCGTATACTTTCTTGAAAAATTTTATACAGAATGTTATCATACTTTTAGTTAGAAAAACAGACTTTCTACTTTTTATACTTTAAATAAAAGGGTGATTATTAATGATAAAAGAAAACCAGAATTTATTAAATAAAATTAATGCCATTTCTGATATAATAATTTTATTTATATCTATGACTTTAGCGTACTTAATTCGTTTTTATATATTTTCAACTGATACAGAGTATATAAAACTAATTACATACATGCAATTTTCAGTTATTATCATACCAATAAATCTCATTATTTTTAACTTTTTTAATTTATATCATTCCTTTAGAACAACAGCTTTTATCAAAGAATGCAGTCACGTCATCAAATCAAATACAATATTAACCGCAATACTTTTATCTTTATTATTTACACTTAAGCTAGTTCATATCTCTAGATGGGTTATTATTATATTTTACTTTGTAAATATCACTTTAATTATAACCAAAAGATTTATTTTAAGAAAAGCTCTATCAAAAATAAGATCTAAAGGGTTAAATTTAAAACACGTTATTATTGTCGGTGCCGGTGAAGTAGCAACCGAATATTTAGAAACAATTAACAAGAATAAAAACTTCGGGTATAGTTACTCTGGATATGTTGCAAATTGTTCTAATTTTGATGGTAATAAACTAGGAAATTATAATGATTTATATGATGTATTAAATAAGTACAAGCCGGATGAAGTTGTCTGTGCTCTTGATATATCTGACGCAAAATATATAGAAACTATAGTATCTGACTGTGAAAAGAGCGGTACAAAAATTTCTATAATCCCTTTTTGTTATAAGTATATTCCTAGTCAGCCTTACATTGATCAAATTGGCAATATTCCACTTATTAATATAAGAAGAATTCCTTTAGATAATATAGGAAATGCTTTTATGAAAAGAACTTTAGATGTTATTGGTTCTTTAATTTTAATAATATGTACAAGTCCTATTATGACGACTACTGCAATAATAATAAGGTTAACTTCAAGAGGACCTATTATTTTCAAACAAAAACGTGTTGGTTTAAATAAAAAACTATTTACTATGTATAAATTTAGATCTATGAAGATCAACTCACAGGAAGAAACTGGCTGGAGCACAAATGTCGATCCAAGAAAAACCAAGTTTGGTGCTTTTATTCGTAAATTTTCTATTGATGAGCTACCTCAATTTTTTAATGTATTAAATGGTGATATGAGCTTAGTTGGACCTAGGCCGGAGCTGCCCCATTTTGTTGAAAACTTTAAGGAAGAAATCCCTCTATATATGGTCAAACATCAAGTAAAACCCGGAATAACAGGACTAGCCCAAATTAATGGGTATAGAGGTGATACATCAATTAAAAAAAGGATCGAATTTGACATACATTATATCGAAAACTGGAATATACTACTAGATATAAGCATATTATTCAAAACAGTTTTTAAAGGATTAAAAAACAGTGAGCAAATTGTAAATAGTAAAACAGTAATTAATGATCATGAAATAGATCTGTAATTGCTACAGTAAATTAAGTCACATCGATTTAGATGTGACTTTTTCGTTTCAATATTTATTACATTTATTGAACTGAGTTATGTAGAATGCTATAATAATAGATAATTGTAGCTATTATTTACAAAAAATATATATTAGGATGTGTGGAATTTGGAAAACATAAAAACTTATTTTAAGAAGAAAAATATTGATTTTTTCTATCCTATAGCATTTATATTATCAATCGTTCCGTTAATTGTTCGTATGAAAGTTGTTGATTCCGAACAAGCTGT
>Ga0209281_1000853_pt1 | contig 26928 bp, 30 predicted proteins | sample MedtruBG_FD_187514 | JGI IMG/M metagenome (GOLD analysis project Ga0209281, IMG submission 187514) | Root nodule microbial communities of legume samples collected from California, USA - Medicago truncatula BG (SPAdes) (version 2) | ecosystem: Host-associated > Plants > Roots > Nodule | place... | reverse complement strand
AATTATTTAATAGACAAAACAATATCTCCAGCTTCAACACTACCAGTTTTCTTAAGGTCTAGCACTTGTTCATTTAAATTAGTGATGATAACAGGTGTTGCAATTTCTATTTCTTTTGATTTTATAAATTTTAAATCAGCATTTAAAATTATTTGTCCTTTTTTCACTTCATCCCCCTCTTTAGCTAATAACTCAAAGCCTTCGCCATTAAGAGTGACAGTATCTAGTCCAATATGAATTAAAACTTCAAGTCCGTTATTCGATGTTAATGCAATAGCATGTTTTGTTGGGTATACCATTGTTAGTTTACCATCAAAAGGTGCAACAACTTCGCCTTTTGTAGGAAATACTACAAATCCATCTCCTAATAATTTTTGAGCAAAAGTTGGATCTGGTGCTTCAGTTATAGGTCTTACTTCACCTGTCATTACAGATGCTACCTCCGCTACTTCGCTTATAGATCTTACGTCACTATTTTTCATTGAAGACGAGTTTTCTTTATTGCCTTTTACCACAAAAAGATATGACAAAGCAAAGGAAACACTTAGTGCTATAAGTATACCTAACATAGCGTATATAAAATATGGACCAATGTAAGCTGGTATACTAAATACACTTGATAGGACATATCCGTATAAACGAACTCCAAAGAAGCTGATAAAAGCAGATGCAACTGTGCTTCCGATTGTTGCAGCTAAGAAAGCCTTTTTATATTTAGTTAATACTCCAAATAAAGCAGGTTCAGTTATACCAAAAAGTCCAGAAATAACTGAAGAAATAACTATCGTTTTACCTTGTTTTGTATTTTCTTTAAAGTAAATTGCAGCAGCAGCTCCTGTAATTGCAATATTTGTCATAAACATCATAGGCATTAACATATCATAACCTTGAGTTGCAAAATTTTGAAGAGCAATTGGTGTCATAGCATGATGCATGCCTGTTAATATAGCGATAGGACGAATTGCACCTACTATAACTCCAGCAAGAATTGGCGAAATACTAAATAAACCTGCAATAATCCATGCTAAACCTCTTCCTAAGTAAATTCCAATTGGCCCCGTAATTCCCAATGTTAAAAATCCTGAAATAAACAATGTTAGAGTTGGTGTAAATACTGTACGCATAGTATCAGGCATATGTTTATCAATTAATTTATGAACATAACTAAGTACCCAAATTGCAAAGATAATAGGAATTACACTGCCTGAATAATTAAATACTGGTATAGGTAAAATTCCGAAAACATAAAAGGCGCTTATTTTGCCAGCCTTAGCAGTATCAACCATGGTAGGAAACATAATTGTTGCAGCAATAGCAACTGCTAGGTATTCATTTGTTTTAAACTTTTTTGCTGCAGAGACTGCTAAGAAAAATGGTAGAAATGTAAATACACCACTAGCTATCATGTCGATAACCTTCAAAGTATCGGTATCCCCTGCTATAAATTTTAACGCAACTAATCCAGCAATTAATCCCTTTATCATTCCAGCTCCGGCAATAGCGGGAACTATCGGACCAAAAACACCTGATACCGTATCCATAAACCTAGTTGTTAGGCTTTTCTTATCTTCTGATTGGCCTTTTTCATCTTTTTCTGATAAATTTTTACTAACATTTAAATCTAGTTGAGTAATTAAAATGTCATAATATTTATCTACCGTTGTTCCTATAACAATTTGAAATTGCTCTTTATTAAATTGTGAACCAACAATTCCTTCTAAATTTTGTATAGCTTCCTGGTTGACTTTTGTTTTATCTTTTAAATCAAAACGTAACCTTGTCATACAATGCCAAGCATTCTTAATATTCTCTTTTCCACCAACCTCTTTTATAATCTTGGCTACTACATCTTCTTTTTTCATATTGTTTAATACCTCCTATGGTTATTATTGTTGCCGTTTACAAGGCAATAATATCATAAAAAAAAATAAAATAAAAGTAGTCCAAAACTTAATGTTAATGTTTATGAAACTAGATATATCAATGGGTAACGGTTTGAGATGATATAATTGGACTGGTAAATAAGATAAATATGAACATTAAAAAAGCCAAATTGACTTAGCTATTATTAGCGTGATTTAATTTAATAAAAGAAAGCTTTTTAGAAAGTTAGAAAGAAGGTAATAGAATGGAAGCTACAATAATTACAGATGTTTTATGTTATATAACTAAACCAGATAGACATAATTTAGTAGTAGTAAAAGTAGAAACTAACAAAGGAGTTTATGGACTAGGGTGTGCTACCTTTCAGCAAAGACCAAAAGCAGTGAGTTTAGTAGTATCTGAATATCTAAAGCCTATTTTAATTGGAAGAGATGCAAATAACATTGAAGATTTATGGCAAATGATGATGGTTAATTCTTATTGGCGTAATGGACCTATTTTAAATAATGCAATTTCAGGTGTTGATATGGCACTTTGGGATATTAAGGGGAAATTAGCCAATATGCCTCTTTACCAGCTTTTTGGAGGTAAATCAAGAGATGCAATTGCTTCGTATACACATGCTGTAGCAGATAACTTGGAAGATTTATATGCTGAAATTGATAAAATAAGAAAAAAAGGGTATCAACATATTCGATGTCAATTAGGGTTTTATGGAGGAAATTCTAAAGAATTTCATACTACAGAGAATCCGACACAGGGGAGCTATTTTGATCAGTATGAGTATATGAGGACTACAATTTCTATGTTTGCAAATTTAAGAGAAAAATATGGTCATGAATTTCATATTTTACATGATGTTCATGAAAGACTTTTTCCGAATCAAGCTGTTCAGTTTGCAAAAGATGTGGAGAAGTACAAACCTTATTTCATCGAAGATATTCTGCCACCTGATCAAAATGATTGGTTAAGTCAAATAAGGTCACAAACATCTACTCCTCTTGCTACTGGTGAATTATTTAATAATCCTATGGAGTGGAAATCATTAATAACAAATCGATACGTAGATTTTATTCGTTGCCACGTTTCACAAATTGGTGGTATTACACCTGCATTGAAACTAGGCGCGTTATGTGCTGCGTTCGGAGTGAGAATAGCATGGCATACACCATCAGATATAACTCCAATTGGAGTAGCGGTTAATATTCACTTAAATATTAATCTTCATAATGCTGCAATCCAAGAAAATATTGAAATAAATGAAAACACTCGAAAAGTATTTTCGGGTATACCAGAAACAAAAAATGGCTTTTTTTATCCGATTGAATATCCAGGTATTGGGGTGGACATTGATGAAGCGGAAATTATCAAATATCCAGTGGAATATCGTCCTCATGAATGGACTCAAAGCCGTATCCCAGATGGCACAATAGTTACTCCATAAAAAGCAGGAGGTTTTAATACCTCTTGTTTTTTTGTCTTTTTTCGTAATTCTCCTTATTAAAAGGAATAATATAAGTGCAGTTATAGTCTAATGCTAGGATCTTACTATATTGATAAATGGTTCCGTCGTTTAAAATTCCTCGATTTGTAATTTCCATTGCAGAACTACCTTTTTTACAGTTTAGCAATTTAGATTGGTCTTTTGAAATAATTGCAGCCCTATAATTTGTTATGTAGTGAGAAATTATGTAATTTTCTTTCTGAACATAATTTTGAATAGAACCTTCAATATCATTTTCACTTAAATTCGGAAAAAGGTAACATGGAAGTATAGATGTTTCCAACTGAGTAATTTGATATTTTACAATACGAATTCGTTGGAACTCCCAAACTGAATCATCTTTCTCTAATCCGAATGTTTTTTGAATATCTAATGAAGAAGAGACTTTTTTTAAATAAATAGTTTTAGATGTGATATCTTCATAAGAATTTTCAGTCATTGAGTTATAAATTAATGGATTACTACGTATGTTTTCTTTAATATAAATTCCGTCGCCTTGAATAGTATATATAATCCCAATATCCATTAATCGCTTCAAAGCTTCTTGAATAGTATAACGTGAAACTTCGTATATATCAGCTAAATCTCTTTGTGTTGGAAGTTGATTGTTAGGAAATTGCTGTTGATATATTTTGCTTATCAGATCTTGTGCTATAAATTCTCTTTTTTTCATGTGTTGAAATCCTTTCGCTTATTGTTAATATTATTTTAGTTAAACTTTAATCATTTTGCAATTTAATATATTTAAGAAAAATAGTTTGTTACTTATTGGAGGAATTAAAAATCCTTATTTACAATCAGGTGAATGGGGGTGACAGGTTGATCCTAAAGGATTAAGAACTGCTTTAAACCAATTATATAATTGCTATCAAAAGCCATTATTTATTTATGAAAATGGATTAGGTGCTATAAATGTGGTTAAAAAAGTAAATAAAATAGAAGATGATTATCGTATTTTATATTTAAAAGATCATATTAAACAGATAAAAGAAGCAATTTCAGATGATGTAGATGTATTTGGCTAACCAGCTGGAGTTGCATTGATATTATAAGTGTTAACACGAACCAAATGTCAAAACGATATGGATAGATTTATGTGGAGCAAGATGACATGGGTAGAGGGACGAGACTTCGTATAAAGAAAAAATCATTTCTAATGGTGCATTAACAGATGCTGTTCGCCCGAATTGGACTGGATATGCTAATACATTAAGTGGAAGTTCTACTGACAAAAAAGTAAAAGAAAAGATACAGAATATATGTAATACTGTAATTGAAATAGTTAATAATAATGAAGATTTTGCATATCCGGTTTTTGATAATAATATAATAGAGCTCTCAATGTTATTTTCTTTTCTTATGAAATTAGATAGAAGTTAGGATATTAAGAATCTATTACATTATTTAATATCTGGAATAAAAGTGAATTTTTATAGAAATCATAAATAGCCAGTACCAACCGATAATTATAGCGAAGCTGTTTATATAGATATAAATGGAGAATTGACAAGGTATGATGCTTATATATTATTTGGAGGATTAATTGATTGGATATGCATAGTTAAAGATGAACAATTATATAAGGGGTTATTGGGATTTTTGAGAGAAAGTTTTAAAAATACAACATGTCAAGTATGGAGAATTAATGAAAATGAAGAAGATGCTTTATATAATAATAATGCTGTATATTTAGCAGGAACTGGAGTAGCTTATGATATTAAAAAATCTTATGAAGAACATATTAGTATTATAAAAAAAGTAAATGAAAACACGAATTATGATAATTTTTCGTTTTGTATATACGGTTTTTCAGAATTAGCAATTATAATAAGCGAATATTTTCATTATCCATTGATAATAGATACTTTGGAAAATCTATAAAAGAGATTAGTAAATTATATTTTGAATTATATAGATCTTAATAAAAAACAAAAGGTAACATCCATTTACGGAAGTTACCTTTTGTTTTTTACCTAAGGTGAGATGTAATAATATATCCCAACATTAGTTTAAGTAGCCATATAGCAATATCATATGCATATAATTGTAGAAGATTAAAATTAATCTCAACTATACCATGATACTTAGCTATCATTGCTATCATTATGATGGCTACAAAAGTAATACCTACAGTAAGAAATTCCATAATAATCCCTCCTAATAAATAATATCTTGAATACTGAAATCCCTAGAATCATTTATCAGATGAGAATCACTTTGGCGTCTTTAGATCAAATTTTTATTAGCTTTTGTAAACTATTATCTAATCTCAAGTAAGTATCTAAATTATTGCCAGCATTTGAAGATATTATTCATTGACAAATATTTATGAAACTAATAAATATAAATAAAATAGACCGTATAAACACATTAAAAGGGATTTATACAGTCGTAACATCATATGGAGGATTACAATATATTTTTAATAAATTTCTATTTGAATTGTTTTTATTTTCTTAATATAGCTTACGTACCTAAAATGTTTACATAAGTTATCATAACAGCTAATATTGATAAATTTATATTACATGTAAATGCTAGATTAACAGTAAGCACTAAATAAATAACTAATACTTGATAAGCATACAAAGATGTTATACCAGTAGCAATTACAGAATATCTATTTGGATGTCCTTTAAAAAGTGAAGTTAAACCTAATTGCAAGAAATCAATAATAGATAACATAACTATTGAAGTTAATATTAACTTAGTAATTGCTATTTTTTCAAGCGAAGCTGTAGTGCTTAATAAATGGCTCGAAAACATATTTATAGATAGAATTGCAATTTGTAGTATGAAAATTATTGATAAAACACCTATAAATATATGGGGATTTTATTTAAAAAGAAAAATTAGTAAAAACAATCAAATTAATAAAATTTCCCTTAAAATTAAATATAAACTCAAATAAATAATTATATAGAATACTAACAGATTGTTATAAATAAGTGTTATCAATACCTATGCAAAACTAGTGTGGGAAAATAATAAAAACATCAACGTTTTATACATTCCAAACGTTGATGTTTTCTTACTTGGTGACCCCTAGGGGAATCGAACCCCTGAGTTTATTTTTATATTATAGTAAGTAAATATAATAATCTGTAAATGGCTTAACATCAAGCTTGACAGGCCATAAAGAAAAATAGATATATATAGATGAGTAAAATTATGTTGTTAAAATGTTGTTAATATTATCAACTAGACTTAGCATATCAACAGCCTTTTCTTTTTCTTTTTTTAGTACATGAGTATAAGTATTTGCAGTTATTTCTATACTTGCATGACCCAAAAGGTTTGAAACAGTTTTTAGAGGGATATTATTTTCAAATTGAAATGTGGCATAGGTATGTCTTAAGGCATGAAACTTTAAATGATTTACTCCACATCTTTTCAGGAAAGAGGACCAACTTTTATCAATATTACTAGCTTCTAAATATTCACCGTCTTCAGTTAAAAAAATTAAATCAGAATTAAGAGAATTAAAGCTAGGTGATTTTAATTTATCTTTCTTCTTAAAAGCTATAGCAGATTTTATAATTGGGATTAATGAGTTTTGTAAAGGAATATCCCTAAAAGATGTATTTGTTTTTGTTTCATCGAGAAATGTTTCTTTATGCTTATTCCCATCCTCATCGTATACATATGTTGTTACTAGAGTTCTTCTAATACGAATTAACCCATTTTTATAATCTAAATCATGTTCTTTTAATCCCAAAACCTCACCACGCCTCATGCCAGTGGCATATGATATTATAGAAATATAGCGTATTTTAGTATCTTCTTTCAGTGCTAGTATCTTTGAAATTTCATCGCGTGTAAAAACCGGTACTTCCTTATCCTCACGTCTTTTAGCATCCTCATCTTTAGGAATTATAACCTTTTTACCACTACACGGGTTATTAAGCATATATCCAGAATCAATAGCATAGTTAAAAAATTGTTTCAGAAGCTTGTTAGCATTTTTAATTACATTACTACTTTTACCGCTCTTATGTAATTCATTATAATAACGTTGAATATCTAGAGGTTTAATTTTATCTAAGCTTATACAGGCAATAGGTGAATTTTCAAAGTATTTAGCAAATATACCTGCATAGCGTGAAAATGAACTAGGTTTAATTTGACCCATTTTTACAACTTCAAATAGCCAAGTTTTCATTGTTTGAGCTATCCATATATTTTTTGTATCTTGTAATCCACTATTAGATTTATTAATATAATCTTGTTTTTTCTGATTAGCTTCTTTATAAGTTTTACCAATAAAAAATTTAGTTTTTCTTTTACCATTAGCATCCCTTCCAATTTCCAAAGATACTCGATAATACTGTTGACCATTAACTTTATAGTTGGGCTCTCTTTTAGCCATTAATCTCACATCCTTTTATTAATAAACTTTAGTTGCTTGTTTAACTCTACCTACTATTTGAATTTGATCTTTAACAATATCATACATATGTGGTACATGTTCAGGATTTGTACTCATAGGTATAAGTGTAATCATATTTTCATTTTGAATAACCTTTTTAACAGTAGCTTCTAACCCATCAATTAAAACCACTGCAATAGTACCATTTTCAACCCAAGGAGTTTTTTCAATAAGCAACAATGTGCCTTCATTAAATTCTTGATTCATACTGTCACCTTGAACTCGTAAGTAGAAATAGTCTTTATCGTTACTTAGATATTTTTTAAGCATTAAATTGTAGCCTTCAATGTTATCTTGTGCAAGTATTGGTTTCCCAGCTCTAACGGAACCTACTATGGGGATATTAACAAAATCATTAATACTGATAGGTGTAAAAGAATCCGTAGGATTTTTTATTGGAGAAAAATCTTCTAAAGCAGACCTTACTGGACCATCATACGCAGGTGGTTCTTGTCTATATAATGCATTAATTAGTATTTTTGAATCCATGTCTAATGCATCAGCAATTGATTTTAAATGTTCGTAGTCACCTTCAAATGGAATTACATCATCTAAGCTATTAATAAATTGAACTGGAACTTTAGCTCTTTCAGATAAAGTTTCAACAGACATATTTAACTCTTCTAATTTATCTTCAATTATTGCTTTGGCTGACTTTCTTGTTAAATAATCTAGTGTTACGCCAAGAGCATCAGCTATCTTTTCTAAAATATCGAAATCAATTCTTCTTTTCCCGTTTTCCAATTTGCTTATTGTAGATTGTGATATACCTGTTAATTCTGCTAAGGCATAAGTTGAAATGTTCTTTTGAGTTCTAATTTGTTTTAATTTTTCATTTATTTTCATATTATTCTCATCTCCGTAATTCTATTTTCGAATGATATATTTAAATGTTAATTCTAAAATAGAATAAAGTCAAGATATTTAAAGCAAAATTTTGAATTGTTAAGATAGTTTGTCCAAATGAGTCTAAAATGGAATTGAAAATAGATAAGTTATAAGTCTATAATAGAATTAATTCGAAAATAGAATTAAAGGAGGTGAGAAAATAATGCTAACTGGTAAGAAAATAAGACAAATTCGAAAAAATATAGGCATGACACAATCCGATTTAGCAGATAAGATTGGTTATTTAAACCAATCGCAGGTTGCAAAAATTGAAAAAGGCTATAGGAAAATTACAGAAATGGACTTAAAAAAATTTAGTGAAGTTTTAGATGTCCGTATTGAAACATTGATTGAAAATGGAAAGGAGACTAATTAAATGAAAACAGAAGAAATTTTACTAGAGATATTAAAGGCTATAAAAAATAGCAAGTCTAAAGCGACAATGACTGTTCTTGAATGTTCTGAATACATGAATGTAAGTAAAGAGAAGATAAGAGAATTAATTTATAAAGTTGATACTGATTTTCCTTTCTTCAAAGTTGGGGTTAAGGTTCTTATAAATAAATCCCAGTTAGATTTATGGCTAGAAAAAATAACAGAGGAACATAGAGTTATTTAATCAAGGGGGATAGGTTAATGAGTAAATTAATACCATTAGAATTTAAAAATCAAAGAATTATTACAACTAAGGTGCTAGCAGAAGAATTTGGAACAGAAGATAAAATAATTAGTAACAACTTCAATAGAAATATAGGTAGATTTGTTGAAGGGAAGCATTATTACAAATTAGAAGGTGAAGAACTAAAGGAGTTTAAAGGGTGTCATCAAAATGATGAAAGCCTTAAATATGTGTCAGTTCTTTATTTATGGACAGACAGAGGAGCAGCAAGACATGCAAAAATTTTAGATACAGATGAAGCTTGGGATGTATATGAAGCTTTAGAAGAAAATTATTTTAATTCCAATGAACAAAAGGCAACTTGCATAGAGGATATATTAATTACACAACTTCAAGAAATGAAATCATTAAAAAATGAGGTACAAGCTATAAAGCAATCAAATCAAGAAACAAAAGAAAAGTTAGAAGGAATCAAAGAAGTAGTTGCCCTTAATTCTGCAGATTGGAAAAAAGATTCTAAAAATTTAATAGTGAGAATAGCACAAAAGCTTGGTGGTAATCAATTTATTCAGGATGTGTATCAAGAGATTTATGCCAACTTAGAGAAAAGAGCAGGATGCCAGTTAGAAATAAGACGAACAAATAAACAAAAGAAAATGGCATTAGAAGGTGCTAGTAAATCTAAAATAAATGCTGTTAGCAAATTAGATGTTATAGGTGATGAGAAAAGACTCTTAGAGTGTTTTCTAGCTATAGTAAAAGAACTTGCAATTAAATATGGTGTATAGGAGGTCTAAATTGTGGTTTATAAATTTTTAAGATGGCTTAAAGCTAATGTTACAGAAGAACAATTTAAAAATATCTTAGCAGCTACAGATCAAGACATTAAATTTAATAGAATTAGCTTCGGTAAGACCACAGGACCTAAAAAGTTTATAGATATTTGTACAAGCTGTGCAAATGTAATATTAAGACTTGAAAGGGGGTGAAACTACTGAAAAGAGTAATTTTTAATAATAAAAAAGCTACCAAGGACACCGACCAAGATAGTCCAAGGTAACTAAGCAATGAATTTAAGACCATTATATCACAAAGTGTAATGATTTCAATATGAAAATTTAGGAGGAAAAAGTCATGCAAATAATATTAAACTCAATTCAAGAATTAAAAGAATTAGCTTCACTTATAGGTACTAAAGCTCCATTCGTTGGAGAAAGGGGACAAACTAAACCAGAAGAAGTAAAAGCAGATAATAAACCTGCAGCTGAAAAAGTTAAAAAGGATAAAGCTGAAACTAAGAAAGATGAAGAACCTAAGAAAGATGAGAAAAAAGAAGAAGTTCCTAAAGTTGAAGCAGAAGCTACTGATGTAAATGAAACATCTAAAGAACCACCAAAGGATGTAGAAGTTAAGGAAGAAAGTTCAGGAAATCAAGTTGAAGTAACTAAGGAAATGGTAAGAGCAATATGTTCTCAAGCTATAAAAGCAGGTAAGGCTGCAGAGATGAAAAACATAGTATCAAAATACGGTGCATCCAAGATTCCAGAATTAGAAGAAGAACACTATGCAGCAGCATATAAGGATGTGGAGGCGTTGCTATAATGGCAAAACATGCAATATTAAGTGCAAGTTCTTCACATCAGTGGCTTAATTGCACACCTAGCATTGAATTAGAAAAGGGCTTTGAAAATAAAACAAGTGTGGCTGCAGAAGAAGGAACACTCGCCCATGAACTTGGGGAACTAAGTTTAAAGCTCCAATTAGGGGAAATAAATAAAAGAAAATTTAGTTCTGAGTTTAAGAAGATAGAAGCAAATGAACTCTATACAAAGGACATGCCCGATTATGTTGAGATTTATACAGATACTTGCATGGAGAAAGTTGCATCAGCTAGAGCAAAAACACCTGATGCAATAGCAATAGTAGAACAAAAGCTTGATTTTAGTGAATGGGTTCCAGATGGATTCGGAACAGGTGACTTTGTAATAATAGCAGATGGGACAATGGAAATATGTGATTTAAAGTATGGTACAGGCACACCAGTATCAGCTATAGGTAATTCACAAATGAGATTATATGCACTAGGAGCTATAACAGAGTTCTCATTCCTATATGATATCCAGAATGTAAAAATGACAATTATTCAACCAAGACTCGATAGTATAACTACTGATGAAATGACAGTTGATGATTTAACCAAATGGGCAGATGAATATGTTAAACCCAGAGCAGAACTTGCAATCAAAGGTGAAGGAGAATTATGTGTAGGTGCGCATTGTAAATTCTGTAGAGCTATTGCAGTATGCAAAGCCCAAGAAGAATATAATATGGAACTTGCTAAATATGAATTTACAGATAGTTTGCTTTTAAGTGATGAAGAAATTGCAGATATATTAGGAAAAGTTGATTCACTTGTAAGTTGGGCCGCAAAAATAAAAGAATATGCATTAGAGCAAGCCTTAAACGGAGTTGATTACACAGGCTATAAAGTTGTTGAAGGTAGAAGCAATAGAAAATGGACAGATGAGAAGAAAGTTGGAGAGATACTAATAGAGCAAGGATTTATAGAAAACATTATATACACTAGAAAGCTTTCAGGTATATCAAATATAGAAACAGCCATAGGTAAGAAAGAGGTTCAAAGGTTATTAGGTGAGTATATTGAAAAACCACCAGGTAAACCAACGCTTGCACCTGTAACAGATAAAAGAGAAGTGTACAGCACTGCTAAAGCGGATTTTCAATAATAAATTTTAGATGATTAAAAGGAGAATGATTAATTATGATAAAAGCAAAAAGAGTAGGAACAAAAGTATGGACAGGAAAAGTTAGATTAAGTTATGCTCATTTATTTGAGCCACACGCAATAAATGGTGGTGCTCCTAGTTATAGTGTATCAGTACTAATACCCAAAAGTGATACTGAGACATTAAAAGCTATTAAGGAAGCTACAGAACAAGCTAAGAAAGATGGCGCTAGTAAGTGGGGAGGAAAAATTCCACCTAACTTAAAAACTCCGCTTCATGATGGTGATGCAGAAAGACCAGATGATGAAGCGTATGCAGGATGTTATTTCCTAAATGCGAATTCTAAGAATCAAAAACCAGGTATAGTAGGGCCAAATGGTGCCCCAATTATGGAAGCAACAGAAGTTTATTCAGGTTGCTATGGTAGATTAACCCTTAACTTTTATGCCTACAATGCAAATGGGAATAAAGGAATTGCATGTGGATTGGGGAATGTTCAAAAGCTTGAAGATGGTGAGCCATTAAGTGGATTTGCAAGAGCAGAAGATGATTTTGAAGCAGTAGGTTCTGCAGATGAAGATTTCTTAGGTTAAAATTATGGACATTCTAAGCATAGATGTTGAAACATATTGTGACTTAGATATTAAAGATGTGGGTGCTTATAGATATTGTGAGCACCCATCATTTGAAATATTGCTGTTTGCATATGCTTTCAATGATGAACCAGTTGAAATAATAGATTTAATGAATGATGAAATAGTACCAGGAAAAATTATTAAAGCTCTTAACGATTCAAATGTAATTAAAAGCGCATTTAATGCTAACTTTGAAAGAAATTCATTAAGTAGCTTATATTCAGATTGTAATCCAGAGCAATGGCAATGCACCATGATTAAAGCTTTAACCATGGGATTACCCAGTTCACTTGATATGGTTGGTAAAGCTCTTCATTTTACAGAAGATAAGCAGAAGATGAAGGAAGGTAAAGACTTAATTAAATACTTTTGTAAGCCTTGTAAGCCAACCAAAACAAATGGCCAAAGGGTTAGAAACCTACCAGAACATACACCAGATAAATGGGAAACATTTAAATTATATTGTAAGCAAGACGTTGAGGTAGAAAGAGATATAAGAAATAAGTTAAGCAGATATAAAACTTTAGACAAAGAACAAAGACTTTGGGAACTTGACCAACATATTAATGACAGAGGAGTTGGAGTAGATTTAGAGCTTATAAAAAAAGCTATTAAGTGTGATGAACAATACCAAGAAAGATTGATAAGCGAAGCTAGAGAGCTTACAGGGTTAAATAACCCCAATAGTCCAGTACAATTAAAAGAATGGATAGGTAAAAGAATCGGATATGCAGTTGGAAGTATTAATAAAGATATCATGCCAAGTCTAATACAGGATGCAGAGCTTCAGGGAAAAGAGGAAGTAAAAAGAATATTGGAACTTAGGCAACTTATGGGGAAGACTTCAATTAAAAAATATCAAACGATGGAAGTTGCAAGATGTGAGGATGAAAGAGTAAGAGGATTATTACAGTTCTATGGAGCTAATAGGACAGGAAGATGGGCCGGAAGATTAGTGCAAGTACAAAACTTACCACAGAACCATTTACCAGACTTAGATAATGCTAGAAACCTTTTGAGAAATGGAGAATTTGAAGAAATAGAATTCTTATTTGATAGTGTCTCAGATACATTAAGTCAGCTTATAAGGACCGCTTTTATCCCGGCCGATGGAAATAGATTTATAGTTGCTGACTTTAGTGCAATTGAAGCTAGAGTTATTGCATGGATTGCAGGAGAACAATGGAGACTAGATGTTTTCAATACTCATGGAAAGATATATGAAGCTTCAGCAAGTAAGATGTTTCATGTACCAATAGAAAGCATTAAAAAAGGTTCTGATTTAAGGCAAAAAGGTAAAATAGCAGAACTTGCACTTGGTTATGGTGGAAGCGTTGGAGCTCTTACAAGCATGGATAAAGAGAAGAGTATCCCTGAGGAAGAATTACCAGGACTAGTTAAGAGTTGGAGAAATGCAAATCCTAAGATAACAGAATTTTGGTGGGATTGTGATAGAGCAGCTAAAAAGGCGATACAAGATAAAACCACAGTCGAATTACATCATGGAATTAAGTTTATATATGATCCAGGAGTTTTATTTATTCAATTACCTTCAGGAAGAAAGTTAAGTTATATAAGACCAAAGATTGAACCACATGAAACTTATGAGGGATTCAAAATAACTTATGAAGGTATGGAACAAACAAGTAAGCAGTGGAAAAGATTAGACACTTATGGGCCAAAGCTTGTTGAAAATATTGTTCAAGCTGTAGCAAGAGATTGTTTAGCAGAGGCTATGTTTAATGTTACTGCAGCAGGGCATGACATTGTAATGCACGTACATGATGAAATTATTATGGATGTTCCTAAGGGTAAAGGTAGTGTTGAAGAAATCTGCGATATATTTGGTCAATCTATTGAATGGGCCAAAGGCTTACCACTCAGAGCGGATGGCTACGAATGCAGCTATTACATGAAGGATTAGGTGATTAGGTATGAATAAAAAGGAACTAACCTTTAAATATTTTAAAGATAATCCAGATGTAGTATGGCAAAAAGAAAGCATTCAACATTATAAGAAATTAGGGGTAAAAAAGTCTGTATATCTGACTTATAAAAGAGAATACAGAGCTAGACTTCAATTAAAAGAATCAAATATGTTAAGACTAAAGAACCCAGAAATATATTACAAAGGCAGACCAAGAGAAAAATTTGTATTTAATGATAATAGATTATTTAGAAAGTGAGGAGTATCTAGTGAATGATTTAGAGTTTTTAGGGTTAAATGAAGAACCTGTTGGGATACCACTTAATGATAAATATAAGATAGAAACTGCAGATGTATTAAATGTTGTAGTTAAAGAAAAATATACACCGAAATCTAAAGAGGATGATGAAATAGTAGAAGAACAGTGGAAAACAATATCCTATCATCCTAATGTAGAATTTGCATTTAAAAGCATTGTAGACAAAGAATTAAACATAATAGTTAACTTAGGACTTGAGGCAGTAGTTAAAAAGATAGAAGAGCTTAAGGAATTTAGAAACAAAAATAGCTTGTAGATAGAAGCATAGGACATTTTATCTACAAACTATTGCATATAGTCAATGGTGATTTCCTCCTAAGAGCTAATTGAATATAATTTATCTTTATTAACTCTTAGGATGTGCATCTAATCAGTAATCTGATAAACATCTAAATAGATGCACATTCATGGTAAAAGAGATGTCACTTTTATACGAAAGCAACTAATGTACATGCTATCAAAAAGAATATTGCACAAATAAACGCACATCCTTTGATAAGATATCTCTTATTATCCATGAAGGAATCACCACCCTTCAATTCTATTTAGTTTTAATAATTATTATAACTTATATTTATAACAGATGCAAGAAAGGAGGATTATACTTTGGAATCCAAATTGAATGATAATCCAATAGTAAAAATAAAATATGATGGCCAAATATCAATAGCCACTGGAAGAAATAGAACATCAAAGCAATGGAAGAATAAAAATATATTATATTCAACTTTAGTAGAAAAGCTAAGCCATGCAACTATAACACCTGAAACATATGCAGAATATAAAAAGATGCCAAAGAATGATAGGGACAGAATAAAAGATGTTGGTGGTTTTGTTGGTGGGAGTCTTAAAAATGGTCGAAGAAAGGCTGAGAATGTTGCTAATAGAACTCTATTAACGCTAGATTTAGATTATGTTGTTGGTGATGTATGGTCAAGCATAGAGCTATTATGGGATTTTTCAGTGATCATGTATTCAACTCATACTCATGCATCTGATAACCAAAGATTAAGACTTGTTATTCCTTTAAGTAGACCAGTTCTACCAGATGAATATCAAGCAATCTCACGAATGATTGCAGATGATTTAGGAATAGATCAGTTTGACGATACAACATACGAACCCTGCAGGTTAATGTATTGGCCATCAACTTCAAGTGATGGAGAATATGTATTTAAAATTCAGGATTTAAAATGGCTGGATCCAGATGAAGTATTAGAAAGGTATACATTTGGTTGGCAGGATGTAAGCTACTGGCCGGAAAGTTCTAGAGCTAGAGCTAAATTAAATTCGGCGATCAAGAAACAAGAAGATCCACTAACTAAAAAAGGTGTTATAGGTGCTTTTTGTAGAACCTATAGTATTAGTGAGATAATATCTGAGTTTTTAAGTGATGTTTATGCTGCAGGTGCAGATGATACAAGATACACTTTTGCGGAAGGAAGCACTTCAGGCGGATTAGTTGTATACGATGATAAATTCAGTTTTTCGCATCATGGTACGGATCCAACTAGTGGAATGCTATGTAATGCATTTGACCTAATAAGAATCCATAAGTTTGGTGAATTAGATGATAATGCAAAAGAAGATACACCAGTTAATAGATTACCTTCATTTACTAAAATGACAGAGTTTGCAGCTAATGATAAGAAGGTCAAAGAAACAATAGGTAAAGAACGTATGGAAAAGGCCCAAGAGGACTTTGACATTGTTATATCCGATGAGGAAATGAGCACAGAATGGCTTGAGGGGCTTGCCTATACATTAAATGGTAAGCTTGCAAGTACAATAAGTAACTTTTCTCTAATTATTGAAAATGAACCATTACTTAAAGGAAAAATAGCTTATAATGAATTTTCTAATAGAGCTGTAGTTGTAGGTAAGCTTCCATGGAGAAATAAAAACAATAAGGAAGATTGGAACGACACTGACGATTCTGGACTTAGAGAGTTTATAGAAAAATACTATCATATTTCAAGTACTGCAAAATGTGCTGATGCATTAGCGCTAAGTTTTGAGAAACATTCATTCCATCCAATAAAAGATTATTTAAATAGTTTAAGTTGGGATGGGGAAAAAAGAGTTGATACTTTATTTATAGATTATTTAGGGGCTGATGATTGTAACTATGTAAGAACAGTAACAAGAAAAGTGTTAACTGCAGCAGTAGCAAGAGTATTTAAACCAGGTATTAAGTTTGATAATATGCTTATTTTAAGTGGTAAGCAGGGAAAAGGTAAAAGCACCATAATTAGAAAACTGGGTAAAGATTGGTACAGTGACAGCTTAACTACTGTAAATGGTAAAGAAGCTTATGAGCAATTACAAGGAATATGGTTACTTGAAATGGCTGAAATGATGGCTACAAAAAAAGCTGATATTGAAGCGACAAAACATTTCCTAAGTAAGACAGAAGATATCTACAGAGTTGCTTATGGAAGACGCACAAGCAGATTCCCAAGACAATGTATATTTATTGGAACAAGTAATGAACGTGAATTTTTAAGAGATAGAACAGGTAATAGAAGGTTTTGGCCTGTGGATATATATAATCAAGAACCCACAAAAGATGTATTCAGTTTAAGCAAAGATAAAATCAATTTAGATGATGAAATAGATCAAATATGGGCTGAAGCTTTAGAGCTATTTAATAATGATGAACCTTTATATCTTAATTATGAGGAAGAAAAGGAAGCTAAGAAACAGCAGGAATCACATTCAGAGGAAAGCGCAAAAGCAGGTCTTATTGAAGAATATCTAAATAAGCCGATAACAGATGATTGGTATAACCTAGGTATAGCAGAAAAGAGAAGTTATACTCATGGTGGAGATTTTGGAGAAAACCAGGAAGGAACAATAACAAGAACTAAGACTTGTGTAATGGAAATATGGTGTGAGTTATTTAATGGAGATCCAAAACAATTAACTCCAATTATCTCAAGAGAAATAAATGATATATTAAAAGGCCTTGAAGGCTGGAAATCATATGATGGTCGATTGAGATTCGGTAAGACTTATGGAACTCAAAGAGCTTTTGTGAGGGAATAGAATGGAAGAAAGTAGAATTGAAAAATATCTAAAAAAGCAAGTTGAGAAAATAGGTGGTAAGGCTTATAAATGGAACCCAACAGGAGTAATAGGAGTACCAGATAGAATGGTGCTCTTACCTGGTGGAAAAGTAGTATTTGTGGAACTCAAGGCGCCCGGTGAGAAACTTAGGAAGATTCAAGAATATAGAGCAAAAGAATTAATAAAATTAGGCTTTCAAGTTAAGTGCTTGGATACAGTTGAAAAAGTAGATTTATTTATAAGAAATGCTAATAAAAAACTCTTTGAAAAAGATGTACTTGAACCATAAATCTAGTGAAATACTAACATAAGAAATTATGTTGATAGTGATAACAACATGTTTTACTAATATTCGTTAATATTTAGTAAAACATGAGAATTGGCAGAATCTTTATACCTATACTGTTTTAATAGTTTTTATTTCAGGAACATCAATTTCTATTATATCGAGTCCTAATGGAGCGTTTGGATCACTATAAACAAGAATTGCAGTTTCATTTTGGGAATCCACACTGGCTAAATAACCTTCATAAGCAATGCCGCCACCTAGCGTTAATTTTACCATCCTGCCAACGTAAGCATTAACTCTAGCTGGTTTCATTTTCTTCTCATTATTTTTATATTCTTGACGAATTAGTTGATACTCATCGTACTCGATTTTACTAATTAGACGATAATTCCAATCGTTTATCATTAAATATAACTCCCTTAATTGATTTCTAATTATATTTTAATATATGTTTAGATATTAATTTTGTTACTGTAGTAAATATCCATGTGACGAAAATAAGAAAACCAATGCTCAATTCAAAATTGGATGTAGAAAGGAGGTCATGCCATTGAACTTTACACCGTGGAATTATCAAGAATATGCTATTAACCATGTAATGGATCATGATGCTGCAGGTTTATTTCTAGATATGGGTATGGGCAAGACAGTTAGCTCATTAACCGCCCTAGATAATTTAATATTCTTAGGTGATACAAATAAGGTTCTTGTTATCGCTCCTAAAAGAGTTGCAGAAGATACCTGGTCAACAGAAATAGAAAAGTGGGATCACTTAAAAGATTTAAGAATATCAATCATTCTTGGAACTCCAAAGCAAAGAGATGAAGCAGTAAAAAGGGATGCAGATATTTATGTTACAAGTAGAGATAATATTGTATGGTTAGTTGAAAATTATTTTAAAACTTGGAAGTGGGACACTTGTATAATAGATGAATTAAGTTCTTTTAAGTCAAGTAAGGCCCAGAGGTTCAGAGCATTAAAGAAAGTAAGACCATATTTTAAAAGAATCATTGGACTTACTGGAACACCTGCACCTAATTCATTAATAGATTTATGGCCACAACTTTATTTACTTGATGGTGGACAAAGATTAGGCAGAACAATCACAGGATATAAGGAACAGTATTTTAAACCAGGAGATAGAAATGGTCATATAGTTTATAACTGGAAGCTTAAAGAGGGTTCAGAGCAAGCAATTCATAATAAAATATCCGATATATGTATAAGTATGATGGCTAAGGACTACTTAGATTTACCTGAAAGAATTGATAATAAGATTTATATAGAACTCCCTAAGAGTGCTAAAGAGAAGTATAAAGAACTTGAAAAAGAATTAATTATAGAGCTAGACAATGAAGATATAACGGCTACTAATGCAGCAGTGTTGACAGGCAAATTACTTCAAATAGCTAATGGTGCTATTTACTCAGAATCAAAAGAGGTTGTTGAAATTCATAATGAAAAGATAAATGCATTATTGGATATTATTGAAGCAGCTAATGGAAAACCAGTTTTAGTATTTTACAGTTATAAGCATGACTTATCTAGAATTCTAAAAGCCTTGAGAGATAATAAACTTAAGGGGCAAGAGTTAGCAGGTCAAGAGGACATCAAGAAGTGGAACAATGGAGAAATACCAATACTTTTATTACATCCTGCATCTGCAGGTCATGGACTTAATCTTCAGTATGGTGGAAATATTGTTGTATGGTTTGGTCTTCCTTGGAGCTTAGAGCTTTACCAACAAGCCAATGCCAGATTACACAGACAAGGGCAAAAGGAAACAGTTATTATTCATCATATAATAGCTAAAAATACAGTAGATGAAGATGTAATTAAGGCATTAAGTAATAAAGAAGTTAATCAAAATGTACTTTTAGAAGCAGTAAAAGCAAGATTAAAAGAGCGTGAACAAAAAGAATAAAACTTTTAAAATTAATGCAATTAGGCTTAAAAGGTGTGAACAAAAGAATTTTTTACAATTTCTTGAAACGTGTACAACGTGAACATAAAATTTTGCTTTGTTCACATACTTTGTTCACGCTATAAAGTTGATAACAGTGAGGGTTTAAAAGCTACTGTGTACAATGTGAACAAAAATATATTATATATTATTATTTATATAAATAGGCATATATACGTATATACATATATTACCATATGCGCCTAATACGTACATACGTATATATATAGAAAAATCGTTCACGTTGTACACACATTGAAAAGATGATTTGTTTGGAAGGATAAAAAAATAAAGATGAAAGTAGGTAAAAATAGGTATGAAATTATTAATGCATGTTTTGAGGAAAAATGACAAATTGAATATAGATAATACATTGATAAACTCATTAGGGATTAGAAATAAACTATCAGAGGAGTTTAATGAAGTAGTTGAGGCAATATCATTATATGACAATGATAAATCACTTGTAAATCTAAAGGAGATTATAAGAGAAACCTTTGATTTAATACAGATGTGTATTTTGATTTTATGGCGCTGTCATAGAAGTGCTTTAACATTTGATGAACCATTATTGATTAAAGATATTAACATTGAACATAAAGACAAGCTGATAAGTGAAAGGCAATGGACCATAGAAACGGGAATTGAGATTGATATAAAGGAGTGATGCTAATGATAGCTCTGGAAGAAATTAAGCAACGAATAGATAATAATCTAAAAGCTTTAGAAGAATTGGACAAAAAGTATTTAAAAGCATACAGGCCAAAAGCTTGGGTGGAAGGAACAAGTTACAATGATTATGATTCTATTCATGGGGGAAAGAAAGAACCAAGGGTGGAGGATTATTACAAAGAACGACAAAGAATATTAGCGTTGATAGAGCTTGATGAACAATTAATAGTATCCATAGGATTACAGGTTGATGATAATGAATACTTAAATTTACTAAAGAATAATAAACAAAAGGTAAAGTACTTAAGATGGGTTAAAGGATATACACAGGCTAAAACAGCTGAAATACTAGATATAAGTGAGAGACAGGTAATAAGAATAGAAAATGAATTAAAAAAATCTCAAATGTCATGAAAAATGTCACGGTTATGTCATGGTGTATTGCTTTTTTATATGATTTAATAGTATTAAGCAAAATTAGATTTGAACAAAAGAGGAAATTAAGCCCCTCTTAATTACATGATTATAAATAAACCAGTGGAAACCAAAATATATTTTGAAAGGATGTGGAATCCCTCCATGGCTTGAGAATATATAGTATCTACTGGTTTATTTTATAGTTATTTGAAATCTATAGAAGGAATATGCCAACTTTTGTATAATATTAATTATTGTACAGGAGGAATAATTATGAAAAAACGTGAAGATATAGTGAATTGGTATGAAGAAAATGAGAATATGTATAAAGCATTGGCGAAAAAGGTTAAAACACTTATAGAAGATCTTTTAGAAATGGAAGATATAATGTGCAATAGCGTGTCGTATAGAAAAAAAGATAAGAAGAGTTATTGTGATAAAGCAATGAAAGATAAATATGATAATCCAATCGAGCAAATAAAAGATTTAGCAGGAGTAAGGGTTATAGCATATTTTAACTCAGATGTAAAAAGGATATGCGAAGTTATAGAAAAAGAATTTGATATAAATACTGAGAATAGTGTAAATAAAACCGAGATGTTAGGCACAGATAAGGTTGGGTATATGTCAGTTCATTATATAGCAAAGTTAAAGAAAGCTAGATATGATTTACCCGAATATGGAAGATTTAAAGATTTAGAATTTGAAATACAAATACGAACACTACTTCAACATGCTTGGGCAGAAATAGAGCATGATAGAAATTATAAATTTACTGGTGTTTTACCAAAACAAACACAAAGAAAATTTTCTTTAGTTGCAGGGATGCTTGAAATGGCAGATATGCAATTTGAAAGCATTGCTAATGAAATTGATTTATATGCTATAGAAGTTTCTAAAAATACAAAAGAAGGAGAGTTAACAGGAATCTCCATTGATAGTACATCAATTAAAGAATATATGTTAAATAGGTTTAAGAATGAAGTCGAAAATAAATTATTAGTTCCTAGTTTTTCATTTGCAGATTCAGATGATGGTGGCGAAGATCCAATAGATGAATTGAGAAAATTTAATGTAAGTACATTAGAAGAACTTGATAATATGCTAAATGCAAAAATTAAATATAAAATTTCATATACCAACTATTCCGGACTATTACGAGATTATATGATGTGTATAGATGCTAAAAGATATTTTTCAGATTGTTGGAACAACAATTGGGTGGGAATTACAGAGAGTGACCTTAAGATGGTAAAACAAAATCAACCTGATTTTGAAAATATTATCCATGGTTATGACATAGATATAATACCTGATGACTATGAACTTTAAAAAAAAAGAAAGTGAGGTGGCATTATGGCCAAGTTAACATCAAAGCAAAAACTGTTTTGTGATGAATATTTAATAGACCTTAATGCCACTCAAGCAGCAATAAGGGCAGGATATAAACCACAATACGTAAATAAAATGGCTTATTCTATGTTAGATAAGCCAGCTGTCAAAGAGTATATAGATAAACGTATGAAGGATAGAGAAAAAAGAACTGAGATAACTCAGGATAAGGTTTTAAGTGAACTTGCTGTAATAGCGTTTAGTAATGCTTCAGATTTTTTTAAAGTAGTTGATAAAAACATAACTATTAATGGAGAAAAAGTTATTGATGATGAAGGTAATCCTCGAACATATAAGGAAGTTGAGATTATTAACACAGATAACCTATCCATGGATAATAGAAAAGTAATATCTAGCATAAAGCAAGGTTCTAATGGCATAGAAGTAAAGCTTCATGATAAGGTTCGAGCTTTAGAGAATATAGGCAGGCATTTAGGAATGTTTAAAGATAAAGTTGAAGTTAGTGGAAATATTAATAATCCATTTGAAGGGTTAACAAAAGAACAACTATTAAAGATTGCAGCTAATGAAGATGGATAAAGAGTTAATTAAATTAGGTGCTAAATGTGAACTTGCAAAGCGTGAGTTCTTTTTCTATTGCAATTTAAAAGCACCTGATTTTTATAAGCCAGATAGAAAATACTTAGTAGAGCTCTGCAAGGATCTTCAGGAGTTCTATGAGAGTGATGCTGAAGTATTAGTAATCAATGAACCTCCTAGACATGGTAAGTCAAGAACAGCGGGTAACTTTGTTGAATGGGTTTTAGGTAGAAATCAAAATGAGAAGATAATGACAGGATCCTACAATGAAACTTTATCGACCATGTTTTCAAAAGGGGTAAGAAATACTATTCAGGAAGCTAAAGCCGATAAATACAAACCTGTTTTTTCTGATGTGTTCCCAGGTGTAAATATAAAGCGCGGTGATGGAGCCATGAACCTATGGTCATTAGAAGATGGGTATAATAACTATCTTGCGACTTCTCCTACAGGTACCGCAACAGGTTTTGGTGCTAGTCTTATGATTATAGATGATTTAATTAAAAGTGCACTAGAAGCAAATAATGCAGCAGTGCTTGAAAAACATTGGGAATGGTTTACTAACACAATGCTTTCAAGACTTGAAGAAGGTGGAAAAATAATAATCATTATGACTAGATGGCATAGTGAGGACTTAGCTGGAAAAGTACTTGAGTGGTGTAAAAAAGAAAAGAAGAAACATAAGCATATTTCTATGAAAGCTATTCAAGATGATGGCACTATGCTTTGTGATGAAGTTCTTTCTCATAAAAGTGCAATGAGTAAAAAGAGTGCCATGGGTGCTGACATATTCAGTGCTAACTATCAGCAAGAACCTATTGACCTTAAGGGTAGGTTATATAGCAGCTTTAAAACATATACTAAATTGCCTACAGATGATAAAGGAAGACCAGTATATACTGCAATTAGAAACTATACAGACACTGCAGATACAGGAGAAGATTACTTATGCTCAATTGATTATATTGAATATAACAAAGAAGCTTATGTTATTAATGTTCTATATACTCAGGAAAGCATGGAAAAGACAGAAACTGCTACAGCTAAAATGTTATATGAAGATGGAGTAAACAAGGCTGATATAGAAAGTAATAATGGCGGGGGTGGATTTGCTAGAAGTGTTAAAAGAATACTTAGAGATAAGTTCAACAGCAATAAGACAGTTATCAAGCCTTTTCATCAATCTAAGAATAAACAGGCAAGAATATTATCAAATTCTACTTGGGTAATGGATCATATATATTATCCTGTTGGATGGAATAATAAGTGGCCTGAGTATTATGATGCAATGATTAAGTACCAAAGAGAAGGTAAAAACAAACATGATGATGCTCCAGATGCAACAACAGGGATAGCTGAAAAGATAAGTAGTTCTAATGGAATTGGGATATTGAAATAAAAAAATTGGTGTTAAGTTGTAATTTTTAGAAGGAATACCAAAATATTTGTAGTATTTATTCATGGTAGGGAGTGATTTAATTGCAAAATAAATTTTTTGGATATATACCGTATAATGAAGCAGTTTTAAAAAAATTATGGGAAGAATCAGTATTTGTATTAGATGCAAATATATTGTTAAATTTATACAGGTATAGTAGAGAAACACAAGAAATAGTTTTGGAAAATTTAAAAGAGATAGGTAATAGATTGTGGATACCATACAATACCGCAGAAGAATTTTTCAACAATAGGTTGAAAGTTATAATAGATCAAAAAAATATTTATAATGATATTAAAAAGAAAATAAATTTTAATATAATAAAAGATGAGATAAATAAGATACGACATACAACACTATCGATTAGGAAAAACCATATGCTTGATATAGTTGAAGAGTGCGAAAGAACAATTAATTCTGTTATTGACGAAGATCAAAATAATATAAGTGAAGAAAGAAAAGATTTAATATTAGATGAAATATTAATGTTGTTTCACGGTAATGTGGGAGAAAAAAATAGTGATAAGGAAATTGAAGATTATATTAAAATAATAGATGAGAGATATAAAAAAGAGATTCCGCCTGGGTATAAAGATGCTAAAAAGCCAAAAGAGGGTAGGAAATATGGAGACTGCATTAATTGGTTCAATGTAATTAAATATGCTAAGGAAAATGAGAAAAATGTTATTTATATAACTGATGATAACAAAGAAGATTGGTTTTTAACTATAAATGGTATAAAATACGGACCTAGAAATGAATTATTGCAAGAATTTCATGAGAAGACTGGAAAAATAATATACATTTATAATACCAATGAATTTGTTGAAAGCTTTAGTAGATATATAGGGAACAATAATAACATAAATATTAATATTTCTAATGAAATTGAAGAAATAAGCAAAAATAATATTGAGAAAGAAAATAAACTAATAGATATAAATTTATATAAAGAAGAGTATGCATCGTTGTTTCAAGAATACCAAAGACTTTTCAACAAGTATATCAGTATTTTAGCGTCAATTCAACTCGATAATGAACAAGAAGAACTACTATTATTGCTTAATGAGGTGCTTAGTTTAAAATATAAACTTGATCATTTGGAATATAATTTAGGAAATAAGTATGAACAGAAATTGTATTCTTCTTTAATTATTCTTCACACTCAAATTTTAGCAGAAGTTAGAAAAAAGATAGGGGATAAAGAAAATTATAATTCTGAAAAACAATAATAAAAAAGGACTCTAGAAATAGGGTTCTTTTATTTTGCTAGAAAGAAGGTGAATCGATTGGATTTAGAACTAATTAAAAAGTTAATCAAAGATCATACATTAAGGCATGCAGATATGATAACAAAATCAATGACAGCCGAAAGATATTATGCAAATAAAAATGATATTTTATTTATCGAAACAAAAAAGGATGAGGCTGAGAATCCTTTAAGAAATGCAGATAATAGAATATCCAGTAAGTTTCATGGGCTATTAGTAAATCAAAAAGCAAGTTATATGTTTACTGCTCCGCCTTTGTTTGATATCAAGAACGAAGATGCAAACAAAAGTATATCAGAGGTCTTAGGTGATGATTACGCAAAAACTTGTAAAGACATATGCATTAACGCTGCTAATAGTGGCGTTGGATGGCTGCATTATTGGATAGATAAAGATAAGAAACTTCAATATGCTGCAGTTGATAGTAAACAGATAATTCCTATATGGTCCAAGAGTTTGAAAAGAGAATTGCTAGGAGTTCTAAGAGTTTATGAAGACTTATCAGAAGATGGGCAGACATATGATGTTTATGAGTATTGGAATAACACTGAATGTCAAGCTTTTAGAAAGCTTACAAGTTCCACTGTTGATGCAGGATTAGAAGCATATACAATGTTTACGAGCTTCATAGTTGATACTGAGATAACAGAGCAAAGTGATACATTTCAGCATGATTTTGGAGCAATTCCTTTTATACCATTTTTCAATAACAATATATCAACAAGTGATTTAGATGATGTTAAGCCACTAATAGATGTTTATGATAAAGTCTTTAGTGGTTTTGTTAATGATCTTGAAGATATCCAGGAGATTATATTCATACTGACTAACTATGAGGGTGAAAGTCTTGGAGAATTTTTAGGACAATTAAAAAAGTATAAAACTGTTAAGGTTGAGAATAATGGAGAGTCAGATAAGAGTGGAT
>Ga0209281_1000851_pt1 | contig 26952 bp, 24 predicted proteins | sample MedtruBG_FD_187514 | JGI IMG/M metagenome (GOLD analysis project Ga0209281, IMG submission 187514) | Root nodule microbial communities of legume samples collected from California, USA - Medicago truncatula BG (SPAdes) (version 2) | ecosystem: Host-associated > Plants > Roots > Nodule | place... | reverse complement strand
GGCGCCGTTCAGCGAATGCGCTTCGCTGCCGGCTCAGGTACCAGTTCGCCGTTGAGACGGCGGTCGAGATAGTCTTCGCATTCGGCCATGAGGGTTTCGACCTGGCCATTGAAGAAGTGGTTGGCGCCTGGGACCGTCTTATGGGTGATCAGTATGCCCTTCTGCGCCTTGAGCTTCTCGACGAGCCCATTGACGTCCTTCTCCGGCGCGACCTTGTCGGAATCGCCGTTGATGATCAGGCCGGAGGAGGGGCAGGGCGCCAGGAAGGAGAAGTCGTAGATGTTCGGCTGCGGTGCCACCGCCATGAAGCCCTCGATTTCCGGACGCCGCATCAGCAGCTGCATGCCGATCCAGGCGCCGAACGAGTAGCCGGCGACCCAGCAGCTCTTGGAATCCGGGTGCAGGCTCTGCACCCAGTCGAGCGCGGACGCCGCGTCGGAAAGCTCGCCGGCACCATGGTCGAATTCGCCCTGGCTGCGACCGATGCCCCGGAAGTTGAAGCGCAAGGTGGTAAAGCCGCGCTTCTGAAACATGTAGAAGAGCTGGTATACGATCTGGTTGTTCATCGTGCCGCCGAACTGCGGGTGCGGATGCAGGATGATCGCAATCGGTGCGCTCTTCTGCTTCGAAGGCTGATATCGGCCCTCGAGGCGACCGGCCGGTCCGTTGAAGATGATTTCGGGCATTGGCTCTCCGGGAGTGCTTTGGTTCAATTCCGTCGTTCTTGGTGCCGATCTGTCTTGACTAAACCAGTCAGCTTTTCTAGAACCTACTTTAGAACCGTTCAAAACTTTGGTGCGGGCGTCCGCATGAGCTTCGTCTCTTAAGGCAAGCGGCGCGGAAAATTCAAGGAAAATGCAACGGGCCGCTCGAAGCGGTCGCAGCAGGCCTAGCGAAGGAATCGATGTCGGGATCGCGCATCTACATGGACTGGAACGCCACGGCGCCGCTTCTGCCGGAAGCGCGCGAGGCGCTCCTGTTCGCGCTCGATCAACTCGGCAATCCCTCTTCGGTCCACGGCGAAGGGCGTGCGGTGCGCGCCCTTGTCGAGAGCGCCCGACGCGATGTTGCCACTCTCTGCGGCGCGCAACCCGCAGCGGTCGTCTTTACCAGCGGCGCGACGGAAGCGGCGAACCTGGTGCTGACGTCTGAGTTCCGCATGGGGCGCACGCCGCTGAAGGCAGGCAAGCTCTATGTTTCGGCCATCGAGCATCCGGCAGTGCGCGAGGGCGGGCGTTTCGCGCGCGAGGATGTTTGCGAGATAGCGGTGACAAACGCCGGGATCGTCGACTGCGCAGCGCTCGAAGATCTGCTTCGGGCCCATGACCGTGAGACCGGTCTGCCGATGGTGGCCGTGATGCTTGCCAATAATGAAACGGGCATCATTCAGCCGGTCGCCGAGGTTGCGGCGCTCGTGCGCGCGCATGGCGGCATCCTGGTCGTCGATGCGGTTCAGGCTGCCGGCCGGCTGCCGCTTTCGATCTCATCGCTCGGTGCGGACTTTCTGATCCTGTCGTCGCACAAGATCGGCGGCCCCAAGGGAGCGGGCGCACTCGTCGCCCGCGGCGAGATCATGATGCCTTCTCCGCTGATCCGCGGCGGCGGACAGGAAAAGGGACACCGTTCGGGGACCGAGAATGCGGCGGCGCTTGCGGGCTTCGCGGCTGCGGCCCGAGCCGCGGCCGCGGATATCGACGGGCGCATGGCCGCCATAGCCGCGCTGCGCGACGGCCTCGAGGCGGAAATGCAGTCCTGCGCCCCCGATGTGGTCATCCACGGGCGAGACCAGTCCCGCCTGGCAAATACATGCTTCTTCACGCTTCCGGGGCTGAAGGCCGAGACCGGACAGATCGCTTTCGATCTCGAGGGCGTCGCCTTGTCGGCAGGCTCGGCCTGCTCGTCCGGGAAGGTCGGGCAAAGCCATGTTCTGACCGCCATGGGCTATGATCCGCGCCAGGGTGCGCTGAGGATTTCGATCGGTGAGGCGACCACGCAAGCGGAAATCGAGCGTTGCGCGGCGGTATTCGCGAAAGTGGCGGCGCGGCGACGCTCGGCCGGACAGGCGGCGTGAAGCGGAGAGCATTGAATGAAATTGCGGAAAAGCAATTTTCCGCTTGGCAAATGGGGTGAAAAACGCCTTTTAGCCATTACATAAGCGGTGCGCGAATACTTGCATCGTATTGACAAGCTGCCGGACCTTGGATCCGGCGAGATTGGAGAACGACATGCCTGCCGTGCAGGAAACCATTGATCAGGTCCGCCAGATCGACGTGGACCAGTATAAATACGGCTTCGAGACGACGATCGAGATGGACCTGGCTCCGAAGGGGCTGTCCGAGGATATTATCCGTCTGATCTCGTCCAAGAAGAACGAACCGGAATGGATGCTCGAATGGCGCCTCGAGGCTTATCGCCGCTGGCAGACCATGGAGGAGCCGACCTGGGCGCGCGTCCGCTATCCGAAGATCGACTTCAACGACATCCATTATTACGCGGCGCCGAAGGGCACGACCGGGCCGAAATCGCTCGACGAGGTCGATCCGGAACTCCTCAAGGTCTATGAGAAGCTCGGCATTCCGCTGAAGGAACAGGAGATTCTCGCCGGCGTCGAGAAGTCGAAGATCGCCGTCGATGCGGTGTTCGATTCGGTCTCCGTCGTCACTACCTTCAAGGAAGAGCTGAAGAAGGCCGGCGTCATCTTCATGTCGATCTCCGAGGCGATGCGGGAACATCCGGACCTCGTGCGGAAGTATCTCGGTACGGTCGTACCGCAGTCGGACAACTTTTATGCGACGCTGAACTCCGCGGTCTTCACCGACGGCTCCTTCGTCTATGTGCCGAAGGGCGTTCGGTGCCCGATGGAGCTTTCGACCTATTTCCGCATCAACGAGAAGAACACGGGCCAGTTCGAGCGTACGCTCATCATCGCCGACGAAGGCGCCTATGTCTCCTATCTCGAAGGCTGCACGGCGCCGCAACGCGACGAGAACCAGCTTCATGCGGCAGTGGTCGAACTGATTGCGCTCGACGATGCCGAGATCAAGTATTCGACGGTGCAGAACTGGTATCCGGGCGACAAGCAGGGCAAGGGCGGCATCTATAATTTCGTGACCAAGCGTGGCGATTGCCGCGGCAAGAACTCGAAGATCTCCTGGACCCAGGTCGAGACCGGATCGGCCATCACCTGGAAGTATCCGTCCTGCATCCTGCGCGGCGACGGTTCGCGCGGCGAGTTCTACTCGATCGCGGTTTCCAATGGTCACCAGCAGATCGACTCGGGCACGAAGATGATCCACCTCGGCAAGAACACGTCGAGCCGCATCATCTCCAAGGGCATTGCGGCCGGTGTTTCGGAAAACACCTATCGCGGTCAGGTCTCGGCGCACCGCAAGGCCGAGAACGCCCGCAACTTCACGCAGTGCGATTCGCTTCTGATCGGCGACCGGTGCGGTGCGCACACGGTGCCCTATATCGAGGCGAAGAATTCGACTGCGCAGTTCGAGCACGAGGCGACGACGTCCAAGATTTCCGAGGACCAGCTTTTCTACTGCCTGCAGCGCGGCATTCCGGAAGAGGCGGCGATCGCTCTGATCGTCAACGGCTTCGTCAAGGAAGTCATCCAGGAACTGCCGATGGAATTCGCCGTCGAGGCGCAGAAGCTGATCGGCATCTCGCTCGAAGGCTCCGTGGGCTAAGGCCCGCCCGAATACCGAACCGGCGCACGGAATTTGTGCGCGATAGAAGATTTCGTTTCCCAAGAGGACGAACACACATGCTTGAAATCAAGAACCTGCACGCACGCATCGCCGAGGACGGCACCGAGATCATCCGCGGCCTGAACCTGACGGTGAAGGCTGGCGAAGTCGCGGCCATCATGGGGCCGAACGGCTCCGGCAAGTCGACGCTCTCCTACATCCTGTCCGGGCGCGAAGATTATGAAGTGACCGAGGGCGACATTCTTTACAACGGCGAAAGCATCCTGGAGCTCGATGCATCGGAGCGAGCTGCGAAGGGCATCTTCCTCGCCTTCCAGTATCCGGTCGAAATTCCGGGCGTCGCCACCATGCAGTTCCTGAAGGTGGCGATGAACGAACAGCGCAAGTACCGCGGCGAAGAGGAATTGACGACGCCTGAATTCATGCGCCGCGTCAAGGAAGCTGCCGCCGAGCTGAAGATCGCGCCCGAAATGCTGCGCCGTCCGCTCAATGTCGGCTTCTCGGGCGGCGAGAAGAAGCGCGCGGAAATCCTGCAGATGGCTCTGCTCGAGCCGAAGCTCTGCGTTCTCGACGAAACCGACTCCGGCCTCGACATCGACGCGCTGAAGATCGTTGCCGATGGCGTCAACGCGCTGCGCTCGCCCGATCGCGCGGTCGTCGTCATCACGCACTACCAGCGCCTGCTCAACTACATCGTTCCGGACACTGTCCACGTCCTCTACAAGGGCCAGGTCATCAAGTCCGGCGACAAGACGCTGGCGCACGAACTCGAGGCCAACGGCTACGCGGATATCATCGAGGCGGCAGCCTGACGCCTGTCGAAGGAGTGTTCGAATGAATATGCAACAGGCCATCAAGATGACGGCGGCCGAAACGGCGCTCGTCGATGCCTATACGGCGCAGATCGGTGATCTGCCGGGCGACGGGGCCGTGCTGTCGCTTCGCGACACGCTGGTTCACGAGTTGAAGACGGCAGGTCTGCCGACGCGCCGCGTCGAAGCCTGGCACTATACCGACCTGCGCACGCTGCTGCGAGCGGTGCCGGCGGCCGATCCGACCGCCTTCGCCGATCGCGTAGAGCCGGTCGTTCCGGGCTCGTCTGTTCTGTCCGTGCGCAACGGCCAGGCGGATATCAAGAGCGTTCCCGAGCATTTGACGGCGCGCTCCTATACCGAGAGCCTGCTCGATGGTTCGGCGGTAGCCGGGCTCTCCGTCCTCGGCTCGGACGATGCGATCGGCCGGATCAATGGCGGCCTCGTGCGCGGCGGACTGGAAATCACCGTCGCCGCCGGCGCGCAGATCGAAGCTCCGATCGAAATCCAGGTGGTTCAGAGTCATGGTCAGGCGCATACGCGCTTTCCGGTTTCCTTCGGCGCCGGCGCGAAAGCGACCGTGATCGAGCGCCATCTGTCGACGAATGCCGAGCCGAGCTTCGTTTCCTCGGTAAGCGACGTGACGCTCGCCGACGGCGCCGACGTGATCTGGATCATCCTGCAGCAGCAGGGTCCGGCCGATACGCATCTCGGCCAGATCCGCTTCGATCTCGGCAAGGACGCGAAACTGCACCTCTTCGTCATCAATGCCGGCGGTAAGCTGGTCCGTCAGGAGCTGCATGGCCGTGCGAGCGGCGAGGGCTCCGACCTCACCCTGCGCGGGATCAACCTGCTCGGCGGCGACAGCCACACGGATCTGACGTTCACGCTGAGCCATGACGTGCCGCACACGACATCGAGCGAGATCATCCGCAACGTCGTCTTCGATCGGGCGAAGGGCGTGTTCCAGGGTAAGATCCTGGTCGCGCAGGACGCACAGAAGACCGACGCGAAAATGTCGTGCAACACGCTGCTCCTTTCCGACGACGCCGACTTCTCTGCGAAGCCGGAACTCGAAATCTTTGCAGATGACGTGCAGTGCGGTCACGGTGCAACGGTCATCGATATCGATCACACGCAGCTCTTCTACCTTCTCGCTCGCGGCATTCCGGAAAACAAGGCGCGCGCGATGCTCGTCAATGCTTTCGTCGCCGAGATCGTCGAGGAATTGGAAGACGACGAGGCGCTGGTCGAGGCGCTGGAAGATATAGTCGCGGCCTGGCTCGAAAAGCACGCCTGATTGGATAAAGACATGGAACATCCTGCGCCGCCGGTAGCGGCATACGACGTCGAAGCGGTCAGGAAGGATTTCCCGATCCTTTCACGGACGGTCTATGGCAAGCCGCTTGTCTATCTGGACAACGGCGCGTCGGCGCAGAAGCCGCAACTCGTCATCGACGCCGTTGCCCATGCCTATTCCAACGAATACGCCAACGTCCATCGCGGTCTGCATTTCCTGTCGAATGCCGCGACGGAGGCCTATGAACAGGCGCGCGAAAAGGTTCGCCGTTTCCTGAATGCCCCGTCGGTCGACAACATCATCTTCACCAAGTCCTCGACCGAGGCGATCAACACGGTCGCCTACGGCTATGGAATGCCGAAACTCGGTGAGGGGGACGAGATCGTCATCTCGATCATGGAGCATCACTCCAACATCGTTCCCTGGCACTTTATTCGTGAGCGGCAGGGCGCGAAGCTCGTCTGGGCGCCGGTCGACGACGACGGCGCATTCCACATCGAGGACTTCGTCAAGTGCCTGACGGAGCGGACGAAGCTGATCGCCATCACGCACATGTCGAACGCGCTGGGCACGGTGGTTCCGGTCAAGGAGATCTGCCGCATTGCCCGCGAGCGCGGCATTCCGGTGCTTGTCGACGGCAGCCAGGGTGCGGTGCATATGCCCGTCGACGTCCAGGACATCGATTGCGACTGGTATGTGATGACCGGTCACAAGCTCTACGGTCCTTCCGGCATCGGCGTGCTCTATGGCAAGACCGGACGGCTGAAGGAAATGCGCCCCTTCATGGGTGGCGGCGAGATGATCGAGGAAGTGACCGAGGACCGCGTCACCTACAACGATCCTCCGCATCGCTTCGAGGCCGGCACGCCGCCGATCGTCCAGGCGATCGGGCTCGGCTATGCGCTCGACTACATGGAGAAGGTCGGCCGCGAGGCGATCAGGGCACACGAGGCGAGCCTGACGGCCTATGCCCGCGAACGCCTGTCTTCGGTCAATTCGCTGAGGGTCTTCGGCGACGCGCCCGGCAAGGGGAGTATCTTTTCCTTCGAGATCGCCGGCATACACGCCCATGACGTATCGATGGTCATCGACCGTGCCGGCATTGCGGTGCGCGCCGGAACGCATTGTGCGCAGCCGCTCTTGAAACGGTTCGGCGTCACCTCCACATGCCGGGCGTCCTTCGGTCTTTACAATACCCGGGCCGAGGTCGATGCGCTGGCGGACGCGCTGGAACACGCACGCAAGTTTTTCGCTTAGGGAGACGGACATGGGTCTCGAGCAAACACAAGAAAAAGTCAACGTCCGCGAAGGCATCGTTCATTCGGCCATTCCGCCGGAGGAACTGGCGCGCCTCAGCGACGACATCATCGCGGCGCTCAAAACCGTCTATGACCCGGAAATACCGGCGGACATCTTCGAACTCGGTCTCATCTACAAGATCGATATCGAAGACGACCGGATGGTGAAGATCGACATGACGCTGACCGCGCCGGGCTGCCCCGTGGCTGGTGAGATGCCGGGTTGGGTCGAAAATGCCGTCGGCACCGTCGAGGGCGTTTCGGGCGTCGAAGTGTCGATGACCTTCGATCCGCCGTGGACGCCTGACCGGATGTCGGAAGAGGCGCAGGTTGCGCTCGGCTGGTATTGAGCACCTGCCGATATTGATCCGTTGGCAAGCGGCATTACATTCAGTCTGGAAAGCGCCGGGCCTTTAACCCGGCGATACGAAGGAGATGGAGCCTATGGGCTTTGCCGTAATGAGCCTGACCGATGCCGCCGCCAGCCGGGTCCGGTCGATCGTGGAAAATGCCGGAGGCGAGGCCAAGGGCATCCGTATCAGCATCAAGAAGGGCGGCTGCGCCGGCATGGAATATGCCGTCGATCTCGTGAGCGAACCCAATTCGAAGGACGACCTGATCGAGCAACAGGGTGCGAAGGTCTGGGTGGCCCCCGAGGCCGTGCTTTACCTTCTGGGCACGCAGATGGATTTCGAGACCACCACGCTGCGCTCTGGCTTCACCTTCAACAACCCGAATCAAACGTCGGCCTGCGGCTGCGGCGAGTCGGTGGAACTGAAGCCTGCGGATCTCGCAGCACTTGCCGAGCGCGGCGACGCGGTGGTCCGCGCCAGCTGATTTCGTAGCCGCTGCGTTTCGAAACGCCCCTCATCCGGCCTGCCGGCCACCTTCTCCCCGTTTTAACGGGGAGAAGGGACAAGCCGCGAGCGCTCGCCCTACATCAAATCGGAGCAAGACAGCAGCCGCGATTCCCCTTCGCCCCGCTTGCGGGGAGAAGGTGCCGGCAGGCGGATGAGGGGCGAGTCTTCGTCTAGGTGTCTAGTCCCGCCGTCACTCCGCCTTGATCTCTCCCATGCGGTTCCAAGCGTCCAGGCCGGCAATCTTGTATGCCTCGGCGAGGGTCGGGTAGTTGAAGGTGTTCTCGACGAAATATTCGACGGTGCCCTTCAGGTTCAGGACGGCCTGGCCGATATGGACGAGTTCGGTCGCACCTTCGCCGATGATATGGACGCCGAGCAGCCGCCGCGTCCTGAGCGAGAAGATCATCTTCAAGAGTCCCGAATCCAGGCCCATGATGTGCCCGCGCGAAGTCTCGCGGAATCGGGCGATGCCGCATTCGTAGGGAATCCCGCGCTCTTTGACCTCTTCCTCGGACAGGCCGCAGGTGGATATTTCCGGCACGGCATAGATGCCGTAGGGGAAATATTTCTGCGGCTCCTTGGCGATTGCGCCGACCGCAACGCGGGCTGCGACGCGGCCCTGTTCCATCGAGGTCGAGGCGAGGCTCGGAAAGCCGACGACATCGCCGGCGGCGTAGATATTCGGAACCGTCGTCTGGAACGTTTCCGGATTGACCTTCAGCCGACCGCGGGCATCGGCCTCGAGACCTGCCGCGGGAAGGTTGAGCGCATCCGTCGCGCCCATCCGGCCGGCGGCGAAAAGCACCATTTCCGTCGTGATCTTGCGGCCGTTGTCGAGGGTAAGCAGCACCTTGCCATTGTCGAGCCGCTCCACTTTCTCCGCCTTTTGGCCCAGGTTCAGTTTCATCGCGCGGTCGCGCAACTGATAGGTGAAGTCCTCGACGATCTCCCGGTCGATGAAATCGAGCATGGTGGTCTTCGGGTCGATGACCGTCACCTGGATGTCGAGGGCGCTGAAGATGGTGGCGTATTCAATGCCGATGACGCCGGCGCCGATCACCACAAGCGAGCGGGGCAGTTCACGGATGTCGAGCAGTTCGTCGCTGTCGACGACCGTCCTGCCGTCGAAAGGCATGTAGTCGGGCCGAAAGGGCTTCGTTCCCACGGCAAGCAGGATGCTGGTGCCGGAAACGAGCATGCTCTCGTCGTCGTCTTTGGAGATCTCGAGCGTCGTCGGCCCGACGAAGCTCGCCCTGCCACGGATGTGCTGTACGCGGTTTCGCGCGAACTGGTGCTCGAGCACCTCCACCTCGTGGTTGAGCGTGATGATGAGACGACGGCGCAGATCTTCGGCGCTGATTTCCTGCTTGACCCGGTAGGAGCGGCCGTAGAAGCCGCGCTCGCGCCAGCCGGTGAGGTTGAGCGCCGTTTCACGCAGCGTTTTCGACGGAATCGTGCCGGTGTGGACGGAAACGCCACCGACCCGTTTTCCCTGTTCGATGACGAGCACCTTCTTGCCAAGCTTCGCGGCCTGGATGGCTCCCCTGCGCCCGGCCGGACCACTGCCGACGACGATGAGATCGTACTGGTTCATGAACGCTTCCCCTGCTCGCGTGAGAATCGTTGTGCGATGCGGCATCTTTCGCGCAGGCACAGCTATATCGTCAATCGCACCGTTTGATGACGTGCAATGCCGTAGCGCCCTGTTCTGGATGCGTCTGCTGCATATTTTCCATCAGAACAATCGAAGCCCTTTGAGGCTGACATGGCCGTCCTTGCCGATGATGACGTGATCGTGAAGCGCAATGCCGAGCGGCTTGGCGGCCTCGGCGATGAGCTTGGTCATGTCAATGTCCGCGCGTGACGGCGTCGGGTCGCCGGAGGGATGGTTGTGCACTAAAATCAAGGCGGTAGCGGAAAGCTCCAAGGCGCGCTTGACCACCTCGCGAGGATATACGGGCGTGTGGTCGATCGTTCCTTGCTGCTGCACCTCGTCGGCGATCAGCGTGTTGCGCTTGTCGAGGAAAAGGATGCGGAACTGCTCCTTCGTCTCATGCGCCATCGCTGCGTGGCAATAGTCGATCACGGCGCTCCAGGAGGACAGAACCTGCTTGTTGCGCAATTCGCTCCTGAGCATGCGGTGGCTGGCGGTGGCGACGAGCTTGAGATCGAGCGCAACGGACTCTCCGACGCCTTTGACTTCCTGAAGGAGGTGCAGGGGAGCGCCGAAGACGGCCGCAAGCGTGCCGAAGCGGTCGAGCAGCGCCTTGGCGATCGGCTTGGTGTCGCGGCGGGGGATGAGGCGGAAGAGGATGAGCTCGAGGATTTCGTAATCCGCCAGCGCCGCATCCCCGTGTTCGCGGTAGCGGGCTCTCAGGCGATCCCGATGGCCGTGATAGTGCGTATCGGTTGCCGGCGCCGGCGCGGTTGCGGGGCTGTTGCGGGTCCGCTTCTCAGGGAAAAACCCGCGTTCGTCCGCGGCGTCGAAAAGCTCGTCGGGTTCGCCGGGCGGGATCTTCGTCACGCGTCGCCCGCGACGTGAATGCCGGGCTTGAAGAGACCGGCCGGTGAGAGCGTGAATATTTCACAGCCGTCCGCCGTGACGCCCACCGTGTGCTCGTATTGGGCCGACAGGGATCGATCGCGTGTAACCGCCGTCCAGCCGTCCGAGAGGACCTTCACATGCGGGCGGCCAAGATTGATCATCGGTTCGATCGTGAAGATCATGCCTTCCTTGAGCTCCGGCCCGTCATTGGCGCTGCCATAGTGAAGGATGTTGGGCGCGTCGTGAAAGAGCCGGCCGACGCCGTGACCGCAGAAGTCGCGAACCACCGAACAACGCTCGGCTTCGGCATAGGCCTGGATCGCCTCGCCGATTGCCCCCGTGCGCGCGCCGGGGCGAACCGCCGCTATGCCGCGCATCAGGCATTCATGCGTCACGTCCAGCAGGCGCTCGGCGGCACGCTTTATCTCTCCGACGGGATACATCCGGCTTGAATCACCGTGCCAGCCATCGACCACATAGGTCACGTCGATATTGACGATGTCCCCTTCGCGCAGCGGCTTGTCGTTGGGGATGCCGTGACAGACCACGTGATTGATCGAGGTGCAGGAAGATTTCGTGTAGCCGCGATAATTGAGGGTTGCAGGGAGCGCGCCGTGGTCCCTGCCGAACTCGAAGACGAAGCGGTCGATCTCGTCCGTCGTCACGCCCGGGCTCACGCGCGCCACGAGCTCGTCCAGGCAGCGTGCCGTCACCTGACAGGCCTTGCGCATGCCTTCAAATCCCTCCGGCCCGTAAAGTCGAATGACACCGGTGTTCTTGTAGGGAGCCGCGTCGGCCTCGATGTAAGTTACCATTCCAGACTTCCGTTGTTTCAGGCGATTTTCATAAAACAGCAGGGACCGGTTCGTCCACTACGATCGGTCCTGCCGCCACGATTTGCCCCGGCGATACCGCGCACTTGACCGCATAGGCCTCGACCCCGCGGGCGCTCGCCCTTTCGAAAGCACGAGCATAAACCGGGTCGAGCTCACGGCATATGCGGAAGCGACTGCAATCGCCTCTCTGGATAAGATAGAGCATGATCGCGCGGTGTCCCGCCTCGACCATATCGCCCAGTTCCTCTAGATGTTTCGCGCCGCGTTGTGTCGGGCTGTCCGGGAATTCGGCGAGACCGCGGACGCGGCTGAAATGGACGTTCTTCACCTCGACATAGGCGAGACCCTTTTCCGCATCGCTGAGCAGAATGTCGATCCTCGAATTGCGGCCGTATCTCTGCTCGCGCCGGAGCGTGCCGTAGGTGTGGAGATTGCCCACCTGTCCGGCCATGATCGCCTCTTCGGCGATCCGGTTCGGCAATCCGGTGTTGATGCCGACCAGCGTGCCGTCCGCCTCGACGATCTCCAGCATGTGGCGATACTTGCGTGTTGGGCTGTCGTGTTCCGAGAGCCAGATCGGCGAGCCCGGTATGGTCAGGCCACGCATCGAGCCGGTATTCGGGCATGAACCGGTGATTGCCGTTCCATCGGCCAGAATAGCGTCGAACAGGAAGCGCTTGTAACGCTGCACAAGCGTCGCAGGTACGAGCGGGCGAGGGAAATTCAAGGGGATTGAACTCTCTGCGGTCAGTCGTTGCGGTCAGGCGCGCACGCGCACGTAGGAGCCGGGCGCTTCCTCGATGGAATTGAGCGGACCTCCGGCCTTCCGCGCCGGAACCCTGCGTTTGTCGAGCCGTTCGACCCAACCCTGCCAATGCGGCCACCAGGACCCGGCCGTCTCCTTCGCTTTACCCATCCAGGTCTCGATGTCGCCCTTCGGCGCCCCTCCCGTCCAGTATTGATACTTGCTTCGGGCCGGAGGGTTGACGACACCGGCGATGTGCCCGGAGCCGGAGAGCACGAAGGTCACCTTGCCGCCGAAGCTGCTGCTGCCGAGGAAAACCGACTTTGCCGGCGCGATGTGGTCCTCCTTCGTCGCGAGATTGTAGATGGGAATCTTTACGTCGCCGAGGGATACGCGGCGGCCGGCCAGCACCATCTCGCCCTTGGAGAGCCTGTTCTCCAGATAGCAGTTGCGCAGGTAGAAAGAGTGGTTGGCCGCGGGCATCCGCGTCGAATCGGAGTTCCAGTAAAGCAGGTCGAAGGGCAGGGGATCCTGGCCCTTGAGGTAATTGTTGACGAAATAGGGCCAGATCAGTTCCGAAGCCCGGAGCATGTTGAAGGCCGACGCCATCTTCGAGCCTTCGAGGTAGCCGGTGGCGCTCATATTGGCCTCGAGGTGGCGGATCTGGTCGTCGTCCACGAAAACCTTGAGATCGCCGGCGTGGGTGAAATCCACCTGCGTGGTGAAGAGCGTCGCGGAGCGAATGCGTTCGTCGCCTTCGGCGGCATGGAGCGCCAGGGTGGCGGCAAGCAGCGTCCCGCCGACGCAATAGCCGATGGAATTGACTTCGCGCTCGCCGGTTGCCTGCTCGATGATATCAAGCGCGAAGCCTATGCCTTCGCGTGCATAAGCTTCCCAGTCCTTGGAGGCATGGCGTTCGTCCGGGTTTACCCAGGAGATGACGAAGACCGTCTGACCCTGGTCGACAGCCCATTTGATGAAGGACTTCTCCGGGTTGAGGTCCAGCACGTAGAATTTGTTGATCCAGGGCGGGCAAATGAGCAACGGCCTCTTCAGCACGGTCTCGGTACTCGCCTCGTATTGCAGCACCTGGCAGACATCGTTCTGGGCGATCACCTTGCCCGGAGTGATCGCGATGTTCTCTCCGATGGCGAACTTGCTGGTGTCCGTCTGGCGGAGCCGAAGCTCGCCGCGCCCGGCGGCTATGTCTTCCGCCAGCATCTGCATGCCTTTCACGAGATTGGCGCCGCTCGACGCCACGGTCTCGCGATAGAGCTGCGGATTCGTCGTGATGAAGTTGGTCGGGGAAAGAGCGCTGGCAATCTGGCGAACGTAGAAGGCCGCCTTGTGACGGGTATGATCATCAAGGCCCTCGGCGTCCCTCACCATGCGCTCCGCCCAGTCGGAGGTGACGAAGTAGGCTTGGCGGATGAAATCGAAAAACGGGTTCTTCACCCAGTCTTCGTCGGCGAAGCGCTTGTCGTTGCGCTGAAGGTTGGCCGGGTCCTCCACGGCGTCGCCTGCCATGCGCTGGAGTGTCCGCGACCACATATCGAAGAAGCTGCCGAGAAGATGGGTCTGGGCTTCGAGTGTCCGCCGGGGGTCGGAGAGCCAGTATTCCGAGACCTTGGAGAGGGTCTTGACCATGTCGGAGACCGGCTCGGCGAAACTATCCGTCTTCTCGCCCGCTTCGCGGGGGGCGAGCCATGCGGAAGCGGCTTTTCCGAGCTGCTCTGCCGCGCGAGCCATGTTGATGGCCAGGCTTTCGGGATCCTTGACGATGTAAGGCTCGACCGATTTCGGGTCGAAGCCGGCAAAGCCCGTAGCGCCCTCAGCCTTCTCTGCTGTCACCCGGCGTCCTCCACAGCATCTTGTTTGTTTTGTATTTTTACATTCTGCCCGAAAATGATTACAAGGGCTACTGCATGTTCCCTTGATCGTAGCCGGTCGAAGGACAAAAACATGCAGCAGATCAAAGTGCTACAGCGACCTTTGCGCGTCCCAGGAGACGCGCGGCGCTGTAGCGCATCGTCGCGCCGCAGAAACAGAGGTCATCGCCAGCATGCTTGCCGTCGGAAAACAGCGTTCGCTTTCTTGGATGTCCGCACTGATTCTCGCAGGCGTGCTCGCGGGCTGCAACTCGACGGCGGACCTTGCCACCTATCCCTCTGTTTACGGTCAGAAGCCCGCCGCCATGCAGCAGATGACCAGTGAGGAGGCGCTGAACATGCAGGGCCAGCTGACCGCACTTGCCGGACAGCGCCGGTCCGGCGCGATCTCCGAAGCCGAGTATCAGCGTCGCCTTAAGGAATTGCAGCTTCTGGCCGAGCAGCACGGTGCCGACACGCTGAAACAGATCGAGAATTAGCGCTTGCCTTTCTCGTGATTTGGCCGCAAAGCGTTGAATGGCCGCGATGGCGGCCGTTCACCCCGCGCATGTCGAGCGAAGAGCCCAAGGGCTGGCAAAGACGCGCGCCAAATGAGGTCTGGAGATGGAAGAGTTTCATAAAGTCCGGCGTTTGCCGCCCTACGTTTTCGAACAGGTCAACCGTTTGAAAGCTAGCGCGCGAGCGGCCGGTGCTGACATCATCGACCTCGGCATGGGCAATCCGGATCTTCCGACCCCGCAGTCCATCGTGGACAAGCTGTGCGAAGTCGTCCAGGACCCGCGGACGCATCGTTATTCGTCATCGAAGGGCATTCCCGGGCTGCGCCGTGCGCAGGCCGCCTATTATGCACGCCGCTTCGGCGTCAAGCTCAATCCCGAGACGCAGGTCGTCGCGACCCTCGGCTCCAAGGAAGGCTTCGCCAACATGGCGCAGGCCATCACCGCACCCGGCGACGTGGTCCTTTGCCCAAATCCGACCTATCCGATCCACGCCTTCGGATTCCTGATGGCAGGCGGTGTCATCCGCTCGATTTCGGTCGAGCCGGACGAGAGCTTTTTCCCGCCGCTCGAACGTGCGGTCCGGCACTCGATCCCGAAGCCGCTGGCGCTGATCCTCAATTACCCGTCCAATCCGACGGCGCAGGTCGCCACGCTCGATTTCTACAAGGATGTCATCGCCTTTGCGAAGAAGCACGACATCATCGTGCTGTCGGATCTCGCCTATTCGGAGATCTACTTCGACGACGCACCGCCGCCTTCGGTTCTGGAAGTGCCGGGTGCGACCGATGTGACCGTCGAATTCACGTCGATGTCGAAGACCTTCTCCATGCCCGGCTGGCGCATGGGCTTCGCCGTCGGCAACGAACGACTGATCGCGGCGCTGACGCGCGTGAAGTCCTATCTGGACTACGGCGCATTCACCCCGATCCAGGTGGCGGCGACGCAGGCACTGAACGGTGACGGCAGCGACATCGCCGAGGTGCGCGCCATCTACAAGCGGCGCCGCGACGTCATGGTGGAAAGCTTCGGCAAGGCCGGTTTCGAGGTGCCGCCGCCGCCGGCGACGATGTTCGCCTGGGCGAAGATCCCCGAGAAGTTCCGCCATCTCGGCTCGCTGGAATTCTCCAAGCTTCTCGTCGAGAAAGCGGATGTCGCCGTTGCTCCGGGTATCGGCTTCGGCGAGCAGGGGGACGACTATGTTCGTCTCGCGCTGGTGGAGAACGAACACCGCATCCGCCAGGCCGCGCGCAATATCAAGCGCTTCCTTTCTTCGGCGGACGAGACGATGCACAACGTCATCTCGCTCAACGCACATCGGTAAGGAGCCGGGCTGTGCCCGTTTCCGCACCCAATTTGCCCCGCCCGGTCTGGCGGGGCGCCTCTACGTGTTAGGAACTTGCTATGGCAGATGCCCTCAAAATCGGCATTGCGGGCTTGGGGACCGTCGGTGCCTCGCTCGTGCGGATTCTCCAGGATCGTCATGAGACGATGGCGACCACATGCGGCAGGGCGATCGAAATTACGGCCGTAGCGGCAAGGGACCGGTCGAAAGATCGGGGAGTGAAGCTTACGGGAATTGCCTGGTTCGAGGACGCTGTTTCGCTGGCGTCGGAAGCAGACATCGACGTCTTTGTCGAACTGATGGGCGGTGCCGGAGATCCGGCCTATTCCTGCGTGAAGGCGGCGCTCACGCGCGGCGTTCATGTGGTGACCGCCAATAAGGCACTTCTGGCAGCACATGGTATTGAACTGGCGGAAATTGCCGAGCAGCATGGCGCGCTTCTGAATTACGAAGCTGCGGTCGCCGGCGGCATTCCCGTCATCAAGGCGCTTCGCGAGTCGATGACCGGCAACACGATCTCGCGCGTCTACGGGATCATGAACGGCACGTGCAACTACATCCTGACGAAAATGGAGAAGGAGGGGCTCTCCTTCGAGGAGTGCCTCAAGGAGGCTCAGCGTCTCGGCTATGCCGAGGCCGATCCGGCCTTCGACATCGAGGGCAACGACACCGCGCACAAGCTCTCGATCCTGACGAGCCTTGCCTTCGGCACCGCGATTGCTGCCGACGACATCTATCTCGAGGGCATCACCAACATCTCGATCGAAGATATTCAGGCGGCTTCCGACCTCGGTTACCGCATCAAGCTTCTCGGAGTGGCCCAGCGAACCGATAGCGGCATAGAGCAGCGCGTCCATCCGACCATGGTACCCCACGACACCGTCATCGCGCAGGTCGACGGGGTGACAAATGCGGTTGCGATCGAATCCGACATTCTTGGCGAGCTCCTGATGGTGGGCCCGGGCGCCGGCGGGGACGCGACCGCATCGGCCGTGCTTGGCGATATCGCCGACATTGCCAAGAGCCGGCCCGGCGCGCAGCACGTGCCGGCATTCGGCCGTCCGGCGAAGGCGCTGCTGCCCTATAAGCGCGCCCGGATGCAGAGCCATGAGGGCGGCTACTTCATCCGGTTGAAAGTGGTCGACCGCACCGGCGTCTTCGCCAATGTGGCGAAGCACATGGCGGAGAACGACATCTCGCTGGAATCCATCATGCAGCATTCCAAGCACTATGCCGACCCGGCCGAGCCGAAGACGATCATCCTCGTCACGCATGCGACATCAGAGGCCTCCGTGCGCAAGGCGATCGTCTCGATCAAGGGCGAGGGCTATCTCGTCGGCGAGCCGCAGGTCATCCGGATCGAGCGTCCGAAGGCCTGGTGACCGCGCGTCCCCATCAAATCTGTTGAGAAGCCGCGTCAACTCGCGACTTGCAGGCCGAACTGCGCCCCCGCCGGTTTTTCAGTGCCGAAATCTTCGTTAAGAACGGAGGGACTTCGGGCGGGTAGACAGATGGACGTTTTGGCGGATCCGATCCAGCGGGCATTTCTCGGCGTTGAACGCTCGGTCAGCGGTCAGCGCTGGGTGTCGCGCCTCGATCAGGCGGGCCAGAACCGTGCGCTGGCCATCAGTCAGGTCCACGGCTATTCCGAACTCATCGCCCGCGTGCTTGCCGGACGCGGCGTCGGACTGGACGACGCGGCGGCATTCCTCGAGCCCACGTTGCGCGCACTGATGCCCGATCCCGACACCCTGACCGACGGCCGCAAGGCGGCCGAGCGACTCGCGGATGCTATTCGTCGCCGCGAGAAGGTGGTGATCTTCGGGGACTACGATGTCGATGGTGCGGCCTCATCCGCGCTCATGGCGCGTTTCCTGCGGCATTTCGATATCACGGCCGAGATCTATATTCCCGACCGCATCTTCGAGGGCTACGGACCGAACCCGCAGGCGATCGATCAATTGATCGATCGGGGCTCCGAACTGATCGTCACGGTCGACTGCGGCTCGACGAGCCATGAAGCGCTGGCGGTGGCGGCTGAGCGCAGGACCGATGTCGTGGTCATCGACCACCATCAGGTCGGCTCAGTGCTGCCGCCGTGTCACGCCCTGGTGAATCCGAACCGGGAGGACGATCTGTCGGGGCAGGGGCATCTCTGCGCCGCGGGCGTCGTCTATCTGGTACTCGTCAATACATTGCGCGTGCTCCGCCTCAGGGGCGACCCGCGCGCGGCATCCTTCGACCTTCTGTCGTTGCTCGATCTGGTGGCGCTTGCGACCGTCTGCGACGTGGTGCCGCTCAAGGGTCTCAACCGGGCCTATGTCGTCAAGGGACTGCTTGCCGCACGGCACATGGGCAATGCGGGCCTTGCCGCACTCTTGCGCAAGGCGGCGATCGGCGGACCCGTGACCCCCTATCATCTCGGCTTCCTGCTTGGCCCGCGGATCAATGCCGGCGGGCGTATCGGCGACGCTGCGCTCGGCAGCCGTCTGCTGACCCTCGACGTTGCCGCGGCGGCGGAAGCCATCGCCAGCCAGCTCGATGAACTCAATCGCGATCGCCAGGCGATGGAGGCGGCGATGCTTGCGGAGGCGGAAGCCGAGGTGCTGGCGGAATACGGAACGGGCGAGGGCGCGTCGGTGATCGTCACAGCCAGGCAGAACTGGCACCCCGGCATCGTCGGTCTCATTGCGGCGCGCATTAAGGAGAAATTCCGCCGGCCGGCCTTTGCAATTGCGTTCGATCCGAACGGCCGTGGAACCGGATCCGGCCGTTCGATCAACGGTTTCGACATGGGGCGGCTCGTCCGTGCGGCCGTCGACAACGGCCTGCTGGTCAAAGGCGGTGGGCACGCAATGGCTGCCGGGCTGACGGTCGAGCGCGGTAAGCTCGGCCAGCTTCGGCAATTCTTCGAAGAGCGCGCCGAAACTGCCATTCGCGATCTCGTCGCCGTCCAAACGCTGAAGGTCGATGGCGCGCTGGCCGCCGCCGGGGCGACGCTCGACCTCGTCGATCTTCTCGACCAGGCGGGCCCATATGGCTCCGGCCATCCGCAACCGCTCTTTGCCTTCCCGCAGCATCGGCTGCGGGATAGCCGCCAAGTCGGGGCCAACCACGTGAAGGTGACGCTCGAGGGGCAGGACGGCAGCCGCATGGAAGGCATCGCCTTCCGCGCGGCGGAGACGCCGCTCGGCGATTTCCTGCTCGGCAACCGCGGCGCCACCGTTCATGTTGCGGGTTCCGTGTCAGCGGATCTGTGGCAGGGGACACGCAAGGTTCAACTGCGTGTGACGGACGCGGCGAAGGCTAACTGAGGCGTGATCCGACGCGGCGGTTCCCAGCCGAATCAGCCTCTTATGAAATTCTCTTAAAGACTTTGAAGAGGAATGGCACGCCCAACGGGAATCGAACCCGTGTTTCCGCCGTGAAAGGGCGGCGTCCTAGACCGCTAGACGATGGGCGCCTGCTGCAGCGTTTTGTGCTCCGAAAGGCGCACGCGCTGTAAGACAAGGCGGCTTATAGAGAGCGCTTCGGATTCTCGCAAGAGACCGCGAGCGGTAAATTTCGATTTTCCTTGGAAAAAGATCGGGAGCAAACGCAGGCGCTATTCGGAAGCGAAATGGTGCGCTTTCAGGGTAAGAAATTGGTACGCCCAACGGGACTCGAACCCGTGTTACCGCCGTGAGAGGGCGGCGTCCTAACCGCTAGACGATGGGCGCCTGCTGGTGACGATCAGCACCATACTATGAAAAACATGAAATGGAAAAGAGGTGGAATGGCACGCCCAACGGGAATCGAACCCGTGTTTCCGCCGTGAAAGGGCGGCGTCCTAGACCGCTAGACGATGGGCGCCTGCTGCAGCAACCTTTGTACCTCTGAAAAGGCGCAAGCCGCTGTAAGACAAGGCGGCTTATAGAGAGGGCATCGGGTTCATGCAAGTGATGAGAGGCGATTATTTTGTTTTTTCGGCAAGAGATTCGCGCAGGTCACCTCGTTCCTATGGTGACGGAAAGCATAGGCGTCTCATTCGCGCGCAAGGCGAAGTATCCACAAGTATAAGAGGGGGAAGTGGCACGCCCAACGGGAATCGAACCCGTGTTTCCGCCGTGAAAGGGCGGCGTCCTAGACCGCTAGACGATGGGCGCCTGCTGCAGCAACCTTTGTGCCTCCGATAAGACGCAAGTCGCTGTAAGACGAGGCGGCTTATAGAGAGGGCTTCGGATTCCCGCAAGTGGCAGTTTTCATTTTTTCTCGGAAAAATCGCCTCTGATCACGACGGGCCTTGTTTGAATGTAGCGATCGCCGATCAGCCTTTGCGACGGCGACAGCGCCAGTTCCAGTCGCGCTGGGGGCCGATGTCGATATGGACGGAGTTGGTATGGCAGTAGGTGCCGACGCCGCCGCGGCCGGGAACGTTGCGCAGGAAATTCGCTAGCTCCCATTTGCTGACGCCCGCCACCTGGATATCCGCCGCCTCGCAGCGTGTGTGGAGAGACTGGCGCTTGCGGTTGACCTTGATGGCGCGCAGGCCCGAGGTGACCATGACTTTGCGGCCGTAGTGACCCTCCACCGTCTTCAGGATGTCGAGAAGCTCCGGTTTGAAACAGCCTGTTTCCACCTTCTCCGTTTGCAGGATGAGGCCGCTCGGCGTGAGTCGGGCAAGGCCGGAGAGGTTCGCCACTTCCAGGGGCGCGTCGTCCTCGTCAGCCTCGTGCGCTTCGTGTTCCATGCTGAAAAGCGGGTTCATATTGACGCCGGGCAGTGAGGTATAGGCGAGGGAAGCCACCTGCGGCTGTCCCGCATTGTTTGCGGTAATCGTTTTCTTCTCGCCTGCCGGCACAGCGCGTATCGAGTCGGCCCGCGGCTTTTCCCTGCGTTTCGGCGCAAACAGGCTTGCGAGGGTCCAGGTCTTCTTCGTCTCTTGAGTCTCTTTCTCGCCTTGGGTGGGGCCCGCCGGTTGGGTGGCATCCGCCGGCGTCCCCGAGGCGACTTCGACCGGCTGCAGGGCGGCCGCCGTCGCGCCTGATAATGCGGCCTGCGCGCTCAAAGGCAACGGAACGGCCGCGGGCGTATCGCTTTCGCCGGTGGCTGCCGGAGTTGCACCAGCGATCGCTTCGTTTGCCGCTGGAACGTCGCCTGCCGCGCCCTGTTGCGGTTGAATAACCGGTTGGGCCTCGGATTGCCCGTTGCTGAAGAGGCTATTGGCCTTGGCATTCATAGTCGGTGATGCGCCGGCCGGCGGCGTTGCCGTCGGCTGGCTGCTTGGGTCCGGCTGCGCTGCCCCGGACGGGCCTGCTGGCGATTGCCCGTAGATGCTCGATGATGTCGCGCGCAGCGCAGTGCCCTGCATGGCCAGGCCGGGCTGCATGGCGGCGCTGCTTTGGCCCGGTGCGCCGTCGGACGCCTGCGCCGTCGTGCCGGCACCAGGCGCAGCCTCTTGCCCGTCTTGCATCGTCTCCTGGGATGCCGCCGGCGCTGCTTCCGCCACCTGTTGGGATTTGAGCTGGCCGATTGTCTCGTTGTCGGCGACGGCCGACACACAGCCGGCCAGTGCCAGCAGCGATACGGATAGTGCCGCGGCGCGTCCGATCGTCAGGAGCCTGTATCCTGGTTCCAGATGTTGCAACGCCTTTTCCCCGCTCTCCGTGCATGCGGGTGGCCTTGCACCGCGCACACAACACGTCCCGGTTCCGAATACTGTCCGGAACGGCACAACAATTTCACGCGGAGGGCGCTAGGCTCCCCACGGGAAAGGTCAGGCAAGTATAGGGCTATCCCCGCAAGTGACGACGAAGCAGAGCCCCGTTTCAACGTCTGCGCGGCAAGGTAATGAACGCCGCGTGTTTTGTAAACCTGCACCAACCTATTTCAGCTTCGCAAAATATAAGCGAAGGCCCGGCAATAGCCGGGCCTGAAGATCATCCGCTGTTCTATTGATCCTCTTGCTCCGGCCAGTGCCGCGCCGCTCGGCAGAGCCGGCGACGGCTGACGATTAGCCGGTGGCAGTTGTGCGAGGCTTACCAGACCCCCGTATTGGCCATCGAAGCCCAGGGTTCCTGGGCCGCCAGGTGTTCGCCTTTCTGCAGGATCTCGATCGAGATGCCGTCCGGCGAGCGGACGAAGGCCATGTGGCCGTCGCGCGGCGGACGATTGATCGTCACGCCGTTGTCCATCAGATGCTTGCAGAATGCGTAGATATCGTCGACCTCGTAGGCGAGGTGGCCGAAGTTCCGCCCGCCGGCATATTCCTCGGGATCCCAATTATAGGTGAGTTCCAGGCAGGGCGCGGCTTCATCCTTGGCGCGGTCGACATCGCCGGGGGCAGCGAGAAAGACGAGCGTGAAGCGGCCTTTCTCGTTCTCGTACCGGCGAATCTCTTGGAGCCCGAAAAGCTTGCAATAGAAATGAAGAGCCTGGTCGAGGTCTTTGACGCGAACCATTGTATGCAGATACCGCATTGGAGAATGTCCCTGTTTCGTGGAAGATGGCGTATAGTGAGGCGACGGCAAGCCAGACGCAAGGCTGCGTGCCTATAAACGTCTCAGGCCAAAATATGTCGAGGGGCTTGCACACGCGCAGCGGGACGATGTTATTCTGGCCCATAAGAATCAGTTAACCGTATCGAAGTGTTGCGCGTAACGAGGGGCTGCGAGAATGGCTGACAGGACATCTTCGAAAGACGTCATCCATAATGGCGAATTTGGCAACGACGCCCTTGATCTCATCGAAATTACCGGCGTTATCAAGTGGTTCGACGTTGCCAAGGGTTTCGGCTTCATCGTTCCGGACAACGGCATGCAGGACGTTTTGCTGCATGTGACTTGCCTCCGGCGCGACGGATATCAGACCGTTCTGGAAGGTGCCCGGGTCGTCGCTCTCATTCAGAAGCGGGATCGTGGCTACCAGGCCTTCCGCATACTCTCGATGGACCAATCGACGGCCGTTCACCCCTCCCAGCTGCCACCGGTCAGAACACATGTTCAAGTCACCCCGACGAGCGGCCTCGAGCGCGTGCTCGTGAAGTGGTTCAACCGAACCAAGGGATTCGGCTTCCTGACGCGGGGGGAGGGCACCGAAGACATTTTCGTGCATATGGAAACGCTGCGCCGCTTCGGCCTGACGGAGCTGAGGCCCGGCCAGGTGGTGCTCTGCCGTTTCGGGGACGGAGAGAAGGGTCTGATGGCTGCGGAGATTCATCCCGACGGACCGACGCCGACCACGCGGTCGCACTGATGTCCGGAGTCGTCGGCATAGCTGCAAGAAGCGCCCTGACGGCGCTTTTTTTGTTGTTGCTGCTCGTTGCCTCAGCCATGGCCGAGGTTTCCTATGCGAAGGAGCGGGTGCGGCTGATAACGGCGAGCGGACGCACGCATGATCTGACGGTGGAGCTCGCGGTCGACCCGAGTCAGCGCGAGCAGGGGCTGATGTATCGCCGGCAGATGGCGCCGGATCACGGCATGCTGTTCGATTTCGGCGAGACGCGGCCGGTGATGATGTGGATGAAGAACACCTATCTGCCGCTCGACATGCTTTTCATCGCAAGTGACGGCACGATCCGCACCATCCACGAGAACGCGGTTCCGCATTCCGAAGCGATTATCGATTCCAGGGAGCCCGTGGCCTATGTGCTCGAGCTTAACGCCGGAACCGTGAAGCGGCTCGGCGTCAGCCCCGGGGACAGGCTCGAAGGCGCGGGACTTCCGGCGACGAAGCGGGCGAACTGAAGCATCCGCCGGCTCCGCGCCAGCCGCGAAATTTGCTGTTGCAGCCGCAGGGCGAAGCGTGTATCTCCGCCTTCGTGGTGCGGAGTGTAGCGCAGTCTGGTAGCGCATCTGGTTTGGGACCAGAGGGTCGGGAGTTCGAATCTCTCCACTCCGACCATCCAATCACGTGAAAACATTGATCTCTTGGTCAACGGGAGCCGTTCGAAACAATGTCCGCGAAGATCTATCGTCCCGCAAAGACAGCAATGCAGTCCGGCAAGGCCAAGACGCATCTGTGGGTGCTGGAGTTCGATCAGGAGAGACCGCGCACGATCGACCCGATCATGGGCTACACGAGTTCCGCCGACACGCGGCAGCAGGTTCGCCTGACCTTCGAGAGTGCTGAGCAGGCGATCGCCTATGCCGAGCGCAACGGCATCGAGTATCGGGTGATCGCGCCCAAGGATGCGGCTCGCAAGAATGTTTCCTATTCGGACAATTTCCGTTTCAACCGGATGCAGCCCTGGACCCATTGAGGCTCACGTGCTGAGACGGCCCCTTAGCTCAGCTGGATAGAGCACCTGCCTTCTAAGCAGGTTGTCGCAGGTTCGAGTCCTGCAGGGGTCGCCAACCACCATCTAAGTTATTGATCTTATTTTAAGGTGCGACCTACATTCTGTTCGCTAGGCGTTCCGAAGCCGCCTTTGCGAGGCGCTTCTTATCGGCTTCCTTCGTGTAGATCTCGGCCATTGCGAGCGGTGGATGTCCAACCTTCGGGGGTCGGTTCATTCGGGCGGGTCTTTTTATTGCCTATAGGGCAGACACTCCCTCCCGAACAGTAGGGCGAAACATGGCTCGGACCCGCGATCAGATCGCGGGTCTAGCTGCGGCCATGTTTACGAAAGTACCGCCTATGAACCTGCTGTTGACTGCTCGAGGCTGATAGACTTGATCGCAGTTAAAGGAAGAAATCGTCGACCCTGAGGCTCGTGGCGCCGTTCACCCTTACCTGGAAATCAGCGTAGCCATCGCCATTGACGTCGCCAGAGATGATTCCGGAGCGGAAGTTGAGCTCTCCAGCCTCGCCCGAGAAGGCATTCCCGCCGATATAGGTGAAGCTCTGGTTTCCGCTCCAGGTCGTGTCCGCATCGATTGTGGAAAGATCGATGACGTCGAATTCCGACCGATGGAAATCGGTGATCACATCGCGCCGGCTGCCTACGGCCGATTCGCTGATTGAGTTGAAATCGAAACTGTCGGTGCCGGTTCCGCCGACCAGGTAGTCGAAGCCGGTGCCGCCGCGCAGGATGTCGGCGCCGGAACCACCATAAAGGTCGTCGTCGCCGCTGCCGCCGTCGAGAACATCATTACCGCCGAGGCCCTCGATAATGTCGTGGCCGCCGAGCCCGCGCAGGGTGTTGGCTACGGCGCTGCCGGTAATATCATCATGGCCGTAATTCGTGCCGGTGGCGTTTTCAATGCTAATGAGGTCCTCACGCCGACCGCTGCCGGTGGTCGCATAGTTATAGCCGAGGTCGATCGTCACGCCCTTGCCGCGCTCCGCGCTCCAATCATCCTGGAACTGGTAGCTGATAGTGTCGGTGCCCGTGCCGCCGTTGAAGTAGTTGTTGAAGCCGACTGAGAAGAAGGTGTCGTTACCGCTTTCGCCGTAATAATCGCTCGCATAGCCTTCGATCTCGAAACGGTCATTGCCGCTGCCGCCATAGACAATGTCGTAGGAGCTGGCATCGCGTACGCGAATGTCGGCGACATAGATGTCGTTGCCGCCACCAAGGTAGATGTCGTTGCCTCCTTCGTAGGAGTTCACCACGAGATCGTTGCCGTAGCCCGCATCGACGAAATTGTATCCGCCGTAGCTGTCAGTCCGGTTCAGGTAGATGTCGTCGTCGCCATCGTAGGCGTAGATCTCGATCGCGATATAGCCGTTCTGCTTGATGATGTCGGCGTAGTTCGTTCCGTAGATGCGCGTAGCCATTGCTCGACCTTTCGGCAAAACCATTGAAATCTCAGGCTGATCATCGATCAGCATAGCTGAATGGCCGGTGAACTGATTGCGGCGCTTTCGTGATTTTATCGTCCATAGGGCAGGCAATTCCTCCCAAACGGTAAGGTGGCAAAATTGCTCGGGATACTCTTCCCGTCGCCCCCGATATTCGGGGCCGTGGCTGGGCTGAAACGTTCCTTAAGCAGGAGCGTTTCTTAGCTAGGGGCGCACCAAAGGAGGAATGCGATGCGTCCTTCCGAACGCGTCAAGGTTATAGAATGGGTCGCAGCTTTCGCCGCAGTCGCTTATATCGCCGCGCTTCTTGTGGCGGTGCTGCCTTGAGGGCGTCTTTCAAGCAAGCCCCGACAATTGCCGCTGCTTGCGAATGTAAGCGATTGCGGCTGCTTCAAGGCTTTTGCACTCCGTTTCGGACCTGAGCAGGGCCCCTTCGTCTTTCAGGGCTGAGCAGCGAAGGAGGTCGCGCCGTAAACACGCATGCTCGTAAGCCTCGCAGAGCTTCCGAAATGCCGGGCTTTGCATCATCCACGCGCTGCCGCGGAGATCTGGGGCTGCCAAAAACAGCCGTGCCATTCCTGCCTTTTGCACATCCATGTCGGCGCTCGCAAACTTCGTCGAGCTAACCGTTGCAACAGATACTGTTAGGAAAGGTTCCACGCGGCACCTCTGTAGCTTCGCCGGCTTTGATTAGGTCGATGCCTCCCATAGGAAGACCGCCAACGCGGTTCCAAGGACAGTCATGACGGCCAGCTTTAAAGCTTTCATTCTGCGTGTTCTTTTGCCGCTCCAGTCGTAATCCATCGTGGTCACCGTGCCAGCGAGGTTGGCCGCCTCGGCGGCGGCAGGCCTCTGACCGCCTTCGTGTCAGCCCCAGGACGAGGCCAGCTGCCAGAAGCGCCCGACCTCTAACCGCCTCCTCCCCGTGCGAGACGGCTGAAAGAACCTAGCGCCTCACGCCTGCTGAGGGTCATTAGCCCATCCGTCGTAATCCCACACCTCATGGTCGTAATCAGGAGATACCAATGAGCGCCATCACCGCTTAGCAGGTTCGCTCTGCCGCAAAGGGCGAAGTGCGCTTGGCGTGACTTTGCTGATGTCGTCAAGCGCGGCCTGGCGATACTTCTTCGGGGAGGGTGACGCCGCGTCCGGCTTATCGAAGTGACAGCCACCTTCTGCCGAGATATTCCAGCGCCTTCAGGCGTCCGGGATCGGCATCGCGGATGACGCCAACCGACTTCCGCCGCTTCGCAATCGTTGGTTGTGTGCGTCAAGTTCTGCAAAATTGGGCGGTCATGCGTGCTGGTCATGCGGCTTGACGGAGTGCGAGTTTCTTGTGCTCTCGCAGGTCGTCCATGTTGATGTAGCGATTGGCCTCCATCCAGT
>Ga0209281_1000850_pt1 | contig 26959 bp, 21 predicted proteins | sample MedtruBG_FD_187514 | JGI IMG/M metagenome (GOLD analysis project Ga0209281, IMG submission 187514) | Root nodule microbial communities of legume samples collected from California, USA - Medicago truncatula BG (SPAdes) (version 2) | ecosystem: Host-associated > Plants > Roots > Nodule | place... | reverse complement strand
CCGCGTGGTTGTGCTCGTTACCCGCGTAAACTTTCAGTTTACGGTACATAGCACGACCCAGCGGGCCTTTTGGCAGCATGCCTTTAACCGCGATTTCAATCACACGCTCAGGACGGCGGGCAATCATCTCTTCAAAGGTCGCTTGTTTGATACCACCGATGTGGCCAGTGTGGTGATAGTACACTTTGTCAGTACGCTTGTTACCGGTTACGGCAACTTTGTCAGCGTTCAGAACGATGATGTAATCACCGGTATCTACGTGCGGAGTGTATTCCGCTTTGTGCTTACCGCGCAGGCGACGAGCCAGTTCGGTAGCCAGACGGCCCAGAGTTTTACCGGTCGCGTCAACAACATACCAGTCGCGTTTTACGGTTTCTGGTTTAGCTGTAAAAGTTTTCATTAAAAGCTTACCCAAGTAATAAGTTACACGTTGGTGAACACCCAAACGTTTAGTCAGTTGAGGCTCACACGACAAAGTCCGGCAAACCTACCCCTTCGAATAGCAAATGCCAGCACATAGAAAGTTTTGGGAAAAAAACCTTCTCGTAACGTGGGGTCGCAAGATTATAGAGAAGTCGGGGTCAAAGATCGACCCCTTTTTATACTTCATGACGAGGTTTTCGCCTTTATCCGGCCAGGTGCTCGCGGGCTAAATAGTCCTCGCTCTGCATCTCTTGCAAACGCGACAGGCAGCGCTGGAACTCAAACTTCAGCCGCTCGCCCCGGTAGATCTCATGCAGTGCCGCGTCGGCACTGACCACCAGCTTGACGTGGCGCTCGTAAAACTCATCCACCAGCGCGATAAAGCGCCGGGCCTCGCTCTCCATCAGCGGGGTCATCACCGGGACGTCAAACAGCAGCACGGTATGGAACATCTGCGAGAGGGCGATGTAGTCATGCTGGCTGCGGGCATCGACGCACAGGGTGGTAAAGGAGACCGCGAGCGTCTGGTTCTCTACCCCCAGCGTCGGTAGCGGACGATGGTTGATCTCCAGCTGCGGGTGGTTCTCCCGCTTCGCCCCGGCCAACGCCTGCCACAGCGTCTCCATCTGCCGCGCCGTCTCGGCATTCAGCGGCGACAGCCAGAGGTGCGCCTGGGTCAGCGTGCGCAGGCGGTAATCAATCCCGGCATCCACGTTCATGATGTCGCAGTGCTGTTTGATCGCCTCGATAGCCGGCAGAAAGCGCGCGCGCTGCAGGCCGTTGCGATAGAGATTCTCCGGCGGAATATTCGACGTGGCCACCAGCGTAATGCCGCGGGCAAACAGCGCCTGCATCAGACCGCCCAGCAGCATGGCATCGGTGATATCCGAAACAAAAAATTCATCGAAGCAGAGCACGTCAGTCTCGGCCTTAAAGCGGTCGGCAACAATCTCCAGCGGATCGCTCTGCCCCTGTAGCTGGGTCAGCTCCTCGTGCACCCGCAGCATAAAGCGGTGAAAGTGCAGCCGCTGTTTACGCGTGCCCGGCAGGCTATGGTAGAAGAGATCCATCAGCCAGGTTTTCCCCCGCCCGACGCCGCCCCACATATACAGGCCCCTTACCGGCGCAGCGTTGTGCGCCTCGCGCTTGCCCAGCAGTTTGCTAAACGCCGCCCGCAGTCCGCCGCCGGAAGCGGCCGTCTCGGTACGGTTGGTGAGCTGCTGATAAAGGGTCTCCAGCCGATTGACGGCCTCACGCTGGACGTCGTCAGGCTGATGGCTGCCCTCTTTTAGGGCCAGTTGGTATCGCGATGTGGGGGTAAGGCTCTGCATGATGCTATTGTTATTCCTTGATAATTAATTTGCCGCAGGTCCTGGCTGGTGAAAAAAAGGCCGTTCTACACTACGCCATGCTGTGCCAGGATTCCACTTATACGGATTTAGCGGTTATAGTGGCATAATGAGGCACAGGCAAGGAGCCTCGCCGCCTACACCCTACGGACCTACAACACAACGGGAGATGTTCATGACCTGGGAATATGCGCTAATTGGATTAGTCGTCGGCATCATTATTGGTGCTGTGGGCATGCGCTTTGGAAACCGCAAACTGCGCCAGCAGCAGGCCTTACAGTATGAGTTAGAGAAGAACAAAGCCGAGCTGGAAGAGTATCGCGAAGAGCTTACCGGCCACTTTGCCCGTAGCGCAGAGCTGCTGGATAACATGGCCCACGACTATCGTCAGCTTTATCAGCACATGGCAAAAAGCTCCAGCCAGCTGCTGCCGGAGATGTCTGCGGAGGACAACCCGTTCCGTAACCGCCTTGCCGAGTCTGAAGCCGGTAACGACCAGGCCCCGGTCCAGATGCCGCGTGACTACTCCGACAGCGCGTCGGGCCTGCTGCGTGGTGCGGCGAAGCGCGACTGATCCTGACCTACTTTTTTTCGGGCGTACAGGCTACGCCCGCCTCTTCTTTCGCCATCCCAGCTATTATTTAATCATTATCCGCATTGTTACCCGGTTGAAAATTCAATAACATCGATCCGTTTTGGGGCATTTTTTTCCTTACACTTCAGGTCACGAGAGCTTGCACAATGAAGAAAAGAAACCCGCTGTTGAGTGCATTAGCGTTAAGTGTCGGATTATCTCTCTCGGCACCGTTCCCGGCGACGGCCTCGCTGCCCGCGCAGATCCCCGGCCAGCCAGCGCTTCCCAGCCTTGCACCGATGCTGGAGAAGGTGCTGCCTGCGGTAGTGAGCGTGCAGGTAGAGGGCACGGCGGTCGCTCCCGAGCAGAAAATACCTGAAGAGCTGAAAAAATATTTCGGTGACGAGCTGCCTGATGGCCAGGCCCAGCCGTTTGAAGGGCTAGGCTCTGGCGTGATCATCGACGCCGCTAAGGGTTACGTGCTGACCAATAACCACGTGATTAACCAGGCGCAGAAGATTAACGTCCAGCTTAACGATGGCCGTGAGTTTGAAGCCAAGCTGATCGGCGGCGATGACCAGAGCGATATCGCTCTGCTGCAGCTGCAGAATGCTACCGGGCTGACGCAGATTGCCGTTGCCGACTCCGATAAGCTGCGGGTCGGTGATTTTGCCGTTGCGGTCGGCAACCCGTTTGGCCTCGGCCAGACCGCCACCTCAGGGATTATCTCGGCCCTCGGACGCAGCGGGCTTAACCTTGAGGGGTTAGAGAACTTTATTCAGACCGATGCCTCTATTAACCGCGGTAACTCCGGCGGGGCGCTGCTCAACCTCAACGGTGAGCTGATCGGTATCAACACCGCGATTCTGGCTCCGACCGGCGGCAGCATCGGCATCGGCTTTGCTATTCCCAGCAATATGGCGCAAACCCTCGCCCAGCAGCTGATCCAGTCCGGAGAGATCCAGCGTGGCCTGTTGGGTATCAAAGGCATGGAGATGAGCGCCGATATCGCCAAGGCGTTTAACCTCAACGTGCAGCGCGGGGCCTTCGTGAGCGAAGTGCTGCCTGGCTCAGGCTCAGCCAAGGCCGGGATCAAATCAGGCGACGTGATCGTCAGCCTGAACGGCAAGCCGCTGAACAGCTTTGCTGAACTGCGCTCGCGCATCGCCACCACCGCGCCCGGCACCAAGGTCAAGCTTGGCCTGCTGCGCGATGGCAAAGGTCAGGAAGTGGAAGTGACTCTGGATAAAAGCACCGCCTCCTCCGCCAGCGCGGAGAGCCTCTCTCCGGCGTTACAGGGCGCAAGCCTGGCCGATGGTCAGCTGAAGGACAGTACTAAGGGTATCAAAGTTGAGGAGGTGGCCAAGGACAGTCCTGCCGCCCAGGCTGGCCTGCATAAGGACGACGTGATTATCGGCGTCAACCGTGAGCGGGTGCAGTCCATCGCCGAGATGCGTAAGGTGCTGGAGACGAAGCCTAATATCATTGCGCTACACGTTGTGCGCGGTAACGATACGCTCTATTTACTCCTGCGCTAGCCCCAGGCTGCCGGACATCACCGACGCTGTGTGATGTCCGGATAAGTCGTGCTATGCTGCCCGCACCCTCTTTAACGACGTCCGCATCATGTTAGTGAAGCTATTTCGATCTGTCGCTATTGGCCTCATTGTAGGTAGCCTGCTGCTGGCTGCCCTGCCCTCGCTACGTCAGCTGAGCGCCTCTTCTACCCCGCAGTTTGACAGCACCGATGAAACGCCGGTGAGCTATAACCAGGCGGTGCGCCGGGCTGCGCCTGCGGTGGTTAACGTCTATAACCGCAGCGCGGCCAGCTCGTCCAACAATCAGCTGGAGATCCGCACCCTGGGTTCCGGGGTGATTATGGATCAGCGCGGGTACATTATTACTAACAAGCATGTGATCAACGATGCGGATCAGATCATCGTCGCGCTGCAGGACGGTCGCGTGTTTGAGGCGCTGCTGGTTGGCTCCGATACGCTAACGGATCTGGCGGTGCTGAAGGTCAACGCCACCGGCGGCCTGCCGGTGATCCCTATCAACCGCCAGCGCACTCCGCACATCGGCGACGTAGTGATGGCTATCGGTAACCCCTATAACCTTGGCCAGACCATCACCCAGGGGATCATCAGCGCCACCGGCCGCATCGGTTTGAACCCGTCGGGACGGCAGAACTTCTTGCAGACCGACGCCTCCATTAACCACGGCAACTCCGGCGGCGCGCTGGTTAACTCCCTCGGCGAACTGATGGGCATTAACACCCTCTCGTTTGATAAGAGCAACGATGGCGAAACGCCGGAGGGGATCGGCTTCGCTATCCCGTTCCAGCTGGCCACCAAGATTATGGATAAGCTGATCCGCGACGGACGGGTGATCCGCGGCTATATCGGTATCGGCGGCAGAGAGATCGCACCTCTGCATACCCAGGGCGGTGGGATCGATCAGATCCAGGGGATCGTGGTTAATGAGGTTGCTCCGGACGGCCCGGCAGCGCGTGCAGGTATTCAGGTTAACGACGTGATTGTCTCGGTGAACGGCAAGCCAGCCATTTCAGCGCTGGAGACGATGGACCAGGTGGCGGAGATCCGTCCAGGTTCAGAGATCCCGGTCGAGGTGATGCGTGAGGATAAAAAGCTGCTGCTGCACGTGACGATTCAGGAGTACCCGGCTACAAACTAGCGCAGTTTGGTTCCGTAGGCCCGGTAAGCGCAGCGCCACCGGGCATTACGGTAACGCCGGGTGGCGGCTTACAGCCTTACCCGGCCTACGGAAACCACGGTTCTGTATTACTTATTTACGAACTCTTCGCCGAGCTGGATATCTTTTTTCAGCGTCTCCAGCATCCCTTCCATTGCCTGCTGCTCGAAAGCGCTCAGGGTGCCGATAGACTGGCGCTCCGCGACGCCGTTTTTACCCAGCAGCAGCGGCTGAGAGAAGAAGCGAGCGTGCTCGCCATCACCCTCGACGTAGGCGCACTCAACGACACCCTGTTCGCCCTGCAGGGCGCGTACTAGCGACAGCCCAAAGCGCGCCGCCGCCTGGCCCATAGACAGGGTTGCAGACCCGCCACCGGCTTTCGCTTCGACCACTTCCGTACCCGCGTTCTGAATACGTTTGGTGAGATCGGCTACTTCTTGCTCAGAGAAGCTAACGCCTGGGATCTGCGACAGCAGCGGCAGAATAGTGACGCCAGAGTGGCCGCCAATAACCGGCACTTCCACGTCGCCAGGCTGCTTGCCTTTCAGCTCGGCCACAAAGGTATTGGAGCGGATGATGTCCAGCGTGGTCACGCCAAACAGCTTGTTCTTGTCGTAAACGCCTGCTTTTTTCAGCACTTCAGCGGCGATAGCGACGGTGGTATTCACCGGGTTGGTGATAATGCCGATACACGCCTGCGGACAGGTCTTCGCAACCTGACTCACCAGGTTTTTAACGATGCCCGCGTTGACGTTAAAGAGATCGGAGCGATCCATTCCCGGCTTACGCGCGACGCCCGCAGAGATCAGTACCACGTCTGCACCTTTCAGCGCTGGGGTAGCATCTTCGCCAGCGAAGCCCTCAATTTTTACAGCAGTAGGGATATGACTCAGGTCAACCGCCACGCCAGGGGTGACAGGTGCGATATCGTACAGAGAGAGTTCTGAGCCTGAAGGCAGTTGGGTCTTGAGAAGTAGGGCTAGCGCTTGGCCAATACCGCCTGCCGCGCCGAGGACTGCAACTTTCATCCTAAACTCCTTATTATGGTTAGCGAAATATACCGTTACTCCGTTGCTAAGGACATGACAACATGGGGTAAATGATAGCGATCATCCGGCAGAAAAAACGCGCTTCAGCTCGCTTTTAGCATCATTCACTTTCTGTTGCCCTCTCCGGCAGCATGAAAATTTCCTTCATAAAGCCAGGCATATCCCCGCAGGCGGTACAATACACCCTGTAAAGCTAGCAAAACAACAGCACTTTAATAACATTTATTTTACTTTTAATCTTATTTGTGACCCGTGACACAGGCATGTTTCTTGATAAGTTATTTTGATAAAATCCGCGGCTTTCATAACATTATTTCAGCCTTAACAGTGGCAGACTATTTGCATAAAAATTCATTTTTATGCATAATAATGTTGTTTCAATCGCCATTCTACGGGTGACTTATGCGAAGCTCGGCAAAACAAGAAGAATTAGTTAAGGCGTTCAAAGCGCTGCTTAAAGAAGAAAAGTTCAGCTCCCAGGGCGAAATCGTCCTGGCACTGCAGGAGCAAGGGTTTGATAACATTAATCAATCCAAAGTCTCCCGCATGCTGACGAAGTTCGGTGCGGTGCGTACGCGCAACGCCAAAATGGAGATGGTCTATTGCCTGCCCGCAGAGCTTGGCGTGCCGACCACCTCAAGTCCGCTGAAGAATCTGGTGCTGGACATCGACTATAACGATGCGGTGGTGGTTATCCACACCAGCCCGGGGGCCGCCCAGCTGATTGCGCGCCTGCTGGACTCATTAGGGAAGTCAGAAGGCATTCTCGGCACCATCGCCGGGGACGATACCATCTTTACTACCCCTGCCAGCGGTTTTACCGTAAAGGATCTCTACGAAGCGATTCTGGTGCTGTTTGAACAAGAGCTGTGATCCTCTCTCCCCTCGCGCTTTAGCGGGGGGAATCTCCCTCTGTTAGCCCGTTTATCGCCATAATCCACTGCCCCTACATTTAACAGAATGTGCGATTCTCTGTCATTCTTGTGTCACTCAGCAGATCCTACCTACGCGATCGCACAAAATGCTAAAAAATCATATCCATATGATTTTCTTAGAGATACCTACCCTTTCCCCCTCTTAAAACGGTATTTTTATTCTTTTAGGTTATAAGAAGTTAAATTTATGTGACGTAATAACCTGTGAAACCATTAGCTTGGTATTAATTTTTGCCGTGATTAGTGTATACTTGATTTTGTGATGAGGGTCACGAAATAAGACCCCAGTAAATAAGAATCCGATGAGGTAGACACCATGAAAATCAAAACAACTGTAGCCGCTCTGAGCATCCTATCCGCACTCTCTTTCGGTGCTTTCGCTGCCGACTCTATCAGCGCTGACCAGGCGCAGGGCCGCCAGGCAATCGGTACGGTTTCCGTTGGCGCAGTAAGCTCCTCACCGATGGATATCCGTGATGCGCTGAACGAAAAAGCCGAAGCTAAGGGCGCGTCCTCTTACCGTATTATCGAAGCCCATACCGGTGACCACTGGCACGCGACTGCAGAACTCTACAAATAAATCCCTCGTCGTAGTGTCCTACGACCTTGCCCCCGCCTGTCGGGGGCTTTTTTATGCCTGTAATTCACCCTCAGGGACGCACGTTAAATCGCAGCATGCCGCCCAGCTCCTCTTCCGCCTCGTCAAAGAGCAAAATTAACGCGCCAAAGCGACGACGCTGCTTTTCATGCAGGTGGACAAACTCGATCTCAAACGGCATCGGCAGCGTGCTATCTTCACCGGTGACCACCTCCCACAGCGAGTCCAGATTATTCACCTTGCTCCGATCAATAGAAAAAGCACGGCAAAATTCGCGATAAAAAGCGTCTTGATCGTCAATTTCGTCGAAATCAAACGTGTAAATAGTCATTATTAGCCACCCTGCTCGAATGGGCGGCCTGCGCCGCCCCAGCGTTTATAATCCTCCGAGATGAAGAGTCTTAACCTCCAGGTACTCTTCCAGTCCCAGCACCGATCCTTCCCGGCCTAAGCCAGACTCTTTTACTCCGCCAAACGGCCCCAGCTCGGTGGATACCGCGCACTCGTTAACCCCAATCATCCCGGCTTCCAGCGCCTGCGATACGCGGAAGACGCGCTGTAGATTCTGAGTATAGAAGTAGGCCGCCAGGCCAAACGGCGTATCGTTAGCGCGATGGATCACTTCATCCTCAGTGGTGAAGCGGAAGCAGGCGGCCACCGGGCCGAAGGTCTCCTCCGCGGCCAGCTTCATGCTGTCGCTACAGTTGGTGAGCACCGTTGGCTGCCAGAAGTTGCCTCCCAGCGCGTGGGCCTTGCCGCCCGCGAGCGCCGTTGCGCCTTTGGCGATGGCATCCTCTACGTGCTCGCGCACCTTGTCAACCGCGGCCGACTCGATAAGCGGCCCCACGACCACGCCCTCTTCCATACCGTTACCCACTTTCAGGGCGTTAACCCGCTCGGCGAGTTTGTTCACGAAGTCGTCATAGATGGCTTCGTGGATATAGAAACGGTTGACGCTGACGCACACCTGCCCGGCGTTGCGGAATTTATTGGCAATCGCCCCTTCAACGGCAGCATCGATGTCTGCATCGTCAAAGACGATATAGGGCGCATTGCCCCCCAGCTCCATCGACACTTTTTTCATGGTTTCAGCGGCGTTACGCACCAGCGTTTTACCCACCGCCGTCGAACCGGTGAAGGAGATCTTACGCACTTCCGGGCTGGCCATGATCGCATCGCTGATCTCAGCGGTGGTGCCTGCTACGGCATTGAGTACCCCGTCCGGGACGCCCGCTTTTTTCGCCAGCTGCACAAGCGCAAAGGCGCTGAGGGGCGTATTGTTGGCAGGCTTGATTACGCCGGTACAGCCTGCGGCCAGCGCCGGCCCCAGCTTGCGGGTAAGCATCGCCATCGGGAAGTTCCACGGCGTGATAGCTGCTACGACGCCAATGGGCTCACGGGTGGCAAGAATGCGCGAGCCGGGCTTAATTTGAGGAATGATCTCGCCGTTGGCACGCTTCGCCTCTTCGGCGAACCACTGAATAAAGCTGGCGGCGTACTCAACCTCGCCCTCCGCCTCTTTCAGCGGCTTGCCCTGCTCGCTGGTCATCAGCTGTCCCAGCCAGGTTTTGTTCTCAATAATCAGCGCGTACCAGCGATAGAGGATCGCGGAGCGCTCTTTGGCGGTTTTCGCCCGCCAGGCGGGAAACGCGCGCGTGGCGGCCGCAATCGCCTCCTCGGTCTCTTTTTTGCCTGCTTTAGCGACCTTCGCTATTACCTCGCCCGTTGCCGGGTTGGTGACGTCAAAGGTGTTCTCCAGCGTTTTCCATACGCCGTCTACAAAATAGCCTGTTTGAAAAAGCGCATTGTCCTGAAGTGCCTGGGTTGCCATGCGTCCTCCCGATCCCCGTGAATGAATGACTCCGCTAAGTATAGCTACAAAAAAACCGACGCTTCTGAGGCCTGTTGCCCGGCGGCGCATGCTTCCCGTTTAGCCTGAATAGAGGCGAACACATGATCCCGCACTTGTTTCTTAACCCCCTCTGACCGGAACGGTTTTCTCTCTCATGGGGTATCTGCTGCCAGTGAAAAATTCCGTAACACATTACAACGAATGAGAAATTTTGGTTAAGTATCAACCGATGTATGATGGGTCGCTATTTAACCATACAAACCAGAGGGAATTGATATGTCGCAGCAATATACTAATGAACTGACCCCGGAAATTTTCGCCACACTGGATCAGTCCTCCTTTACGGCCGAACAGCTGGCAGAGATGAACGACGAAGCCCGGGCGATTATCGACAAGCAGAATGAATATGTCCGCCAGCACCCGGTAACAGGTATTTACCGGATGGCAGTCGCGGGTTGCCTGACCCGGCGCGGTGGTGTTGGGGATGAGTTTAATCCGAACCCGGAAGAGGGGCACAAAATCCAGCTGGATAACGGCCAATGGGCCAGTGTACTGACGGAAGGCTGCACAGTGACCTATCCTGACGGTACGCAGGCGCGGATTGTCAGCTGTGCCGGGAGTCAGTTCACCAGTTATGACGGTAAGGGAATAGCACTGGTTAATAGCCTGCTTGATAACGGCGATGAAATTATCAGTACGCCGCAAAAGAATGCCATTCTGGTTGGCCGGGCCGGCGAATCCATGCCGTCCGATTTTCTGGCGATGCCCGGAGCGTAATAGGTGGGATACCGACCGGATATACATGGAAGGGGGAAGGCACTTTCCTGCGATAGAACCACCACCGGCGCAAGGTTGATCTCATCCATTCCACTCAACCGCTATAACGTGCATGGCTTTGCAGTCATTCTTCAGGGAGATAAGACCACTCCCTGTCCGAAGTGCGGACAACCCGGCGTCGTGGTTGAGGGAGATCCCCGCTGGTCAATTATGGCGGTGCCCGTTGCTGTTGATCGCAGTGAGGTGCGTTGTGGCTGTCCTCCGGGGTCAAACCGCATTATCGCCCCGGTGGGGCAGTGGCTGGGGCCCGGCCCATCGCCGGAGGAACGAGCACTAGAGAAACAGGCGGTCATGCTGGCAGAGCGTAAAGCTGCACAGGAGGCGGAGGATAAGCGTCTGGCAGAAGAGCGGGAGCGCAACCGCGTCTTTGCGAAATCCTCGCTGCGCGGCGCTGGCTGCAACGATGCCGGAAACCAGCGGGAGCCGCAAAGCAACTTTGCGGAGATGGGCTTCTTCCGGGCGCTACCGGCGGATGACGCTGCCACGGATGCGGATGTACCACAGCATGCGCAGACGGCCAAAAGGAAGAAATCCGCCGCACCGAAGGACATTCCGAAGCCGAAGAAGCGCAGCGCGCTCTGGAAATGGTGGAACGGCAATCACGAGGAGATAGACTATCAGGCCGCGGTAGCGACTGCCGCCGCGGCGGCCCGGGCACAAACAGCAACGGCCGGGGCCAGCGTGCTGGAGCAGATCGGGGGGCGGTTTGCGACCTATGGCACTTGGGCGGTACGAGGTGCGGCCGGTTTTGGAGAGGTGGCGACCGCCGGTGCCGGTGCGTCTGTAGCGGGTTTGCTGGTCGGCATGATGCCCGGCCGACTCAATGACGGTGAACAAGATTTTCTGGACCGGATGCGCACCGCACAGCTGCGCGAAGCACCAACCCGGGTGCGCTTTACGTGGGAGCAGGACGGCAAAGGGAACCCGATACCGCATGGCTGGCACACGCCACCGGGCAAGGATAAGGTGCGGGTGCGTAAAATGGCGTGGGACAGCCGCTCTCAGGCGTACACCTTCACTACCGAAGAAGAACCGCGTATCACGATTGTCTGGACCCCGGACCGTTCCGACGTTAATACGCCGTCGAACACCGGTAATCAGGCGAGGCCGGTATTGCCGAACCCGGTGATCGTGGACCCGTTGCCGGATAATACTGGCATGACGGCCACCACCACCCCAGCCCCGGAAGAAAGGAGCTTCGCGGATTATATTCTGATCCTGCCAATGCCGGATCTGCCGCCGATTTATATCTACCTGAGCAAGCCGCCGGTGGAGTTTCTGGAAGTGGAGCTATACAGCGACTTTAAGCGCCGTTCCCGTCAGGGAAAATTTGAGGCGGACCATATGCCATCGGCTGCGGCTGTTCGTGCGGCGTTATTACGTGATAATCCGCGACTTCGTAAGCATCAGTTAGACGCTATGGTGCAGGATGTAGCTGCGATTGTTGTACCCAAAGAAGTGCATCAGAAACTGAGTGAAACGTATGGTAAACGTAATAACTCTGCACAAATTGACCTCGATTCTCGCAGTCTACGAGCGGCAGCAGATCGCAATCTGGATGCAATCAAACCGGCGCTAAAGAAGTATGGTGCAACAGAAAGCCAGATAGAGGCTGCGAGAGCAAAAATGCACAAACTGAACAGCGATGTAGGATTGTACAAATGACATTGAATGTAGAGGCGTTAATACACAGCCTAGGTAGATCATATAACGATTTACTTGATGCTGAACTTATTCCCTATAAGACACCGCCAACCGGGTTCTCAGGTGATCCCGATCTTAGTCTCGATATGGCAAAAGAAGGCGTTTATCTGTCATTCCTGCGTGAAGGTCGTATGTTGCAAGAAGTTACGGTAAAAATTATCCGTCCAGATATTAAAAATTGGATCTTCCCTAACGAGTTGCCTTTTGGCCTTCAACACAAAATGTCCCGTCAGTGGGTTCATGAGAATATTGGTGTGCCTTTAAGGAGTAGTCCTCCTCGGGTCATTATGAGGCGGGCTTTTGGGTGGGCAGATTTATTTGATATCAAAGGGGCCAATACTCCTACAAGTATGCAGATTGACTACGATATCGCTGATAATGTGGTGGATGTATCATTTATGCCAACCTCTGAACTACGATGGTGATCTCATTTTCATGAGGATCTTAAAAAGATCCTCATGACATCGTTTCCCGCTGCGGGTAACCACCACAAACTTACATACCCTTTCTGCCCTTTTGGCAAAACGCCAGTTAACGGGTGGTGAGCGCAGACTGGTATTTGTGAAGCACATCCACCAGCCTTTTCACCGGATGGGTGACCTGCTCCGGCGCGTCCCAGTCGCGGAGTTTTTCCTGATAGACGTCCAGCTCCTCCAGCAGCTGGCTGAAGTAGCGGCGGCGGGTCTCGTCGCTGCGGGCGGCGATGACGTTATCGGCCGTACGCCGTAGCTGGCGGTGGAAAGCAGAGAGATCCGCATTCACCGGGATCGGCGCATCGCGTAGACGCTGGTGGGCGATAATCATGGTTAGCGCCAGACGGAATTTACCCACGTCCCCCGGGAACTTGTTCAGCAGTAAAAAGAGCTGCTGGTAAAGCGCGGGTAGATGGTTCTCTCTGCGTCTTGCCGTGTTAGTGGTCAGCGCCGAGACCGCCGCCGAAACAAACTGGTTCAGCAGCACGCGGCCGGTACGCGCCCGGGAGTTATCCCGCACCAACAGGATCACCAGCAGGGCCAACACGCAGCCGACGATCTGCCCCAGCGCGCTGTCGAGGAAGCGGTTGAACTCAAAGGTCATCGGATTATCCAGCACCAGGATGTTGATGGTGCTCGCCAGCGCCCCCAGCGATCCCAGCCGCCGCTTCTGCACCTCGATACCGATAAAGAAGGCCAGCACAGCCAGGCTGATACACAGCAGCAGCATGCTTTGCTGGGTGGCAGGCATCACCACCAGAAAGTAGAACGCCCCGATGGGCAGCGCTGCTAGCGTACCGTAGACAAAATCCATCGCCACCATGCGCGGGTTGGGCAGGCGCATCGCCAGCGAGGTAACTACCGCAATCATGATCATCGCCCCGCTGCCCGAGGTCCAGCCCGTCCACAGCCAGAACAGAGTCCCGACCATACAGGAGAGCGTGGTGCGCCAGAAATTGACCATCGCATGATGACGCTCTGCCGACTCGGCTTTAACCACCGCCTCGGTGCGCAGCACCTCCTCTTCGGCAGCGCTGATACGGGTATTACCGATCACCCCGCGCCGGAGCAGCAGATAGCGCGTCGCCGCCCCAACCCAGCTGTAGATAGTAATGGGCGTATCACGCTCGCCGGTCCAGGCGATCACGCGGCGCATCCGCTTGAGCTGCTTATGCACGTCCTGCACCGTCTCTACCGGCGTGGCGAACAGCTCCCGGAACGTATCGGTGACCAGCTCCGGACGCGACTGCTGCATCAGCCAGGTCTCACACGCCTGGGTAATCAGGGTCAGCGACAGGGTGTTGATCACCTTGAGACGGCGGTTGGCCCGCGTCCAGCGCGACGACTCCATGTTGAGGTTGGTACGCATCCCGTCCAGCGCATTGGTACGCCGTACCAGCGCGCCCCAGGCCTTATCCATCTCATCGCCGTCGCCATTCTGCACGCAGAGCTGCATCAGCTGGTACTGCGCCAACAGCAGACCATCAAGCTCGCGGTCGATCTCCTGCTTCACCGAGCGCGGCGAGAAGAGCAGATCCGCCACGATGGCGCAGACGATCCCGATAACGATCTCGCTGCAGCGCTCAACGGCGAACTGCGGAGTGAGCAGCGGCTCGGCCTGCACGGTAATGACGATGATTAGCGCGGTGTAGCCTGACAGGCCCCAGGCATAGGAGTTTTCAACCCGCACCAGCGAGGAGACCCAGGTGCAGAAGCCCGCCCAGAGACAGCAGACCATAAGCATCACCAGCGGGGCGCGGATCATGCCGATGATCATCACCAGCGCAGCAAAGCAGCCGATAAAGGTCCCGACGATACGCAGCATGCCCCGGTAGCGGATCGCTCCCGAGTAGGGCTCACCCCCGGCGGCAAAGGCCGGGCCGGCGGCCACAATCGCTGCCGTCAGCACCGCCCAGCGCGGCGTTTCCAGATTAAAGTGGAAGCCAACAAACAGCGCCAGCACAATGGCGCAGGCCAGCTTGATAGCAAAGCGCACGTGCTGGTTGGCGATGGAAAAAATACCCATCGTGGTTAGCCCATCTCACGCAGACGGTGGGCCAGCTTGCGGAAGAAGGAGTCCTGGCTGGCGTCCCGGTCTTTCTCGCCGGTGATCACCACCGTCGCGGTGGTGCCCGCAGGCCACAGGTTACCCGGCTGGCTGTCGAGGCGGATACGCACCGGCACGCGCTGTGCCAGACGGACCCACTCCAGGTTAGAGTCGATGGTCGCCATCCCTTTGGCATCGCGGCTGCTGCTGGCGTTGGTCACCCCGGCGGCAATGCTGTCCACCGTGCCTTTCAGCACCTGGTTACTGCCAAGCGGCGTAATTTCGGTGCGATAGCCAGGACGCACGCCCTCCAGCTTGGTCTCTTCCATATAGGCCAGCACGTAGAAGGAGTCATGTTTTACCAGCGCCACCGCCGTTGAACCGCGAGTAATAAACTCACCGGTATAGACGTTCAGATTGGTTACCCAACCGGCGGACGGGGCGCGGATCACGGTACGCTCCAGGTCCAGCTTCGCCATATCGCGCGTGGCTTCGGCTTTTGCCAGCTGGTGCAGCACGGTTTGCAGGACGTTATTCGCCTGGTCAATCTCTTCCCGAGACATCGCCTGGATGCCGAGCTTATTACGTCGTCCGGCTTCCCGGCGTTTTTCCGTAGCCAGCGCCTGGTAGTAGGCGACGTCCGCCTCGGCCTCCTCCAGCGCTTTCTGATAGCGCGGCTGGTCGATGGTAAACAGCACCTGGTCTTTCTTCACCAGCTGGTTATCATGGACCTTCACGTCGGTTATAAGCCCGGCGACGTCAGGGGCAATCGCCACCACGTCGGCACTAAAGCGGGCGTCGCGCGTCCACGGCGACTCGGTGTAGTAGACCCAGGCACGAAAAATAGCGATGAAAGCCAGTATCACCAGGATCACGGTGATAGCGGTACGAGAGATATTTTTTATAAACGTTTTCACATCAACCTCAGACGAACAGGCGCGACAATAAGTAGAACAGGCAGCAGTAGAGAGCCGTATTGAACAGCGCTGGATGCCAGACAAAATCGTAGATCCCTGTCGGGATCAGCACGCGGCGCACCAGCCAAAAGAGGGCCAGCGATAACAGTAGCTCGAAGAATATCGGCGGGAACGACAGGCCGAAGACCACGATAACGGGAAACAGACTCATGTTAACCTTGATTAGAGAGCGTGCAGGCGATGGTTTATTATTCACGTCACCGCAGGAATAAGGGCCAGAGGGGCCGGGCGAGAGTGACGTGTCTATTACTCAGCTAACAGTATTTTACCGTAACTGTTATGTTGTTATCTATATTGTGTTATCTAAATCACTTTTAAGCCAGAGTGAACAATGGAAAGATTAAAGCGTATGTCGGTGTTTGCCAAAGTGGTTGAGCTAGGCTCGTTTACCGCCGCTGCCCGACAGCTCCAGATGAGCGTCTCCTCCATCAGCCAGATCGTTGCCAGACTGGAAGATGAGCTGCAGGTTAAGCTGCTCAACCGCAGCACCCGCAGCCTGGCCCTGACCGAAGCGGGCAAGATCTACTACCAGGGCTGCCGTCGAATGCTGCACGAGGCGCAGGACGTGCATGAACAGCTCTATGCCTTTAACAATACCCCTATCGGCACCCTGCGCATCGGCTGCTCGTCCACCATGGCGCAAAACGTGCTGGCCAAAATGACCGCCGAGATGCTCCGCGACTATCCTGGCCTGTCGGTGGATCTGGTCACCGGCATCCCTGCCCCGGATCTGATTGCCGATGGGCTGGACGTGGTGATCCGCGTGGGTGCACTACAGGATTCGAGCCTCTTCTCCCGCCGACTGGGGGCGATGCCGATGGTGGTCTGCGCCGCGAAAAGCTATCTGATGCAGTACGGCGTGCCTGAAAAGCCAGCCGATCTTGCTAATCACTCCTGGCTTGAGTATAGCGTGCGCCCCGACAATGAGTTTGAGCTGATTGCCCCGGAGGGGCTGTCGACGAAGATCGTCCCCCAGGGACGCTTTGTCACCAACGATCCCATGACCCTGACCCGCTGGCTGACGGTGGGTGCGGGGGTGGCCTACGTCCCGCTGATGTGGGTGATCGACGAGATCAACCGCGGCACGCTGGAGATCCTCTTCCCGCGCTACCAGTCGGATCCGCGCCCGGTGTATGCCCTCTATACCGAGAAGGATAAGCTGCCGCTGAAGGTGCAGGTCTGTATCGATGCGCTGACGAACTACTTTGTCGAGGTGTCGCAGGTGTTTCAGGCGATGCGCGGACGCGCAAAAGAGAAGTGAGGGGTTTCCTGCCGGCTATCACCGGCAGGAAGAGGCGAGCAGGCGTTACGCCGTGCCGCCGACGGTTAAGTTGTCTACCTTCAGCGTTGGCTGGCCCACGCCCACCGGCAGGCTCTGCCCCTCTTTACCGCAGACGCCGACGCCGCTGTCGAGCTTGAGATCGTTGCCGACCATGGAGATCTGCTGCATGGCTTCGATGCCGGAGCCGATCAGGGTTGCGCCTTTCACCGGCGTCGTCACCTTGCCATTCTCAATCAGATAGGCTTCCGAGGTAGAGAAGACAAACTTGCCGGAGGTGATATCCACCTGGCCGCCGCCAAAGTTCGGGGCAAAGATCCCGTACTCCACCGACTCGATGATCTCCTGCGGAGTCGATTTCCCGGCCAGCATATAGGTGTTGGTCATGCGCGGCATCGGCAGATGCGCGTAGGATTCACGACGGCCATTGCCGGTCGGGGCCACGCCCATCAGGCGCGCGTTGAGCTTGTCCTGCATGTAGCCTTTCAGGATACCGTTTTCGATCAGGACGTTGTACTGGCCCGGCGTGCCTTCATCGTCGATAGAGATTGAGCCACGGCGGTTCATCATAGTGCCGTCATCAACTACGGTGCAGAGCTCGGAGGCCACCAGCTCGCCCATTTGGCCGCTAAAGACCGAGGTGCCGCGACGGTTAAAGTCCCCTTCCAGGCCGTGACCTACCGCCTCGTGCAGCAGCACGCCCGGCCAGCCCGCACCCAGCACCACCGGCAGGGTACCCGCCGGGGCCGCTACCGCAGTAAGATTCACCAGCGCCATGCGCACCGCCTCTTTGGCCCAGGCGTCCGCCCGCGCTTCGCCGTCGGCGTCACTGAGGAACCACTCATAGCCAAAACGACCGCCGCCGCCGCTGGAGCCGCGCTCGCGTTTACCGTCATCTTCCACCTGTACGCTGACCGACAGACGTACCAGCGGGCGAACGTCCGCCGCCAGGGTGCCGTCGGTGGCCGCCACGAGGATCAGCTCATAGACGCCGGTCAGGCTGGCGGTCACCTCCTGCACGCGCTTGTCGGCGGCACGGGCCACGTTGTTGACCCGACGCAGGATGTCCAGCTTCTCTTCCCGGCTCATGCTCTGAAGCGGATCGAGGCTGGTATAGAGGGCGCTATGCTCAACCGCACCGAGGGTCTGCACCCGGCCATCACCGGCGTCGCGGACGATGGTGCGCGCAGCCTGAGCGCTCTGCTCCAGGGCCAGCAGGCTGATCTGATCGGCATAGGCAAAGCCGGTCTTCTCGCCGCTGACGGCGCGCACGCCGACGCCCTGGTCGATATGGTAGGAGCCATCTTTAATGATGTTATCTTCTAAAACCCAGGATTCGTGATAGCTCGACTGGAAATAGAGGTCGCCGTAGTCGAGACGGCGCTCGGCCAACTGGCCAAGGATGGAAAACAGATCCTGATGGCTCAGGCCGTTTGCCGCGAGTAATTGTTCACTAACCAGGTTCAAACTCATCGTTTTGCTACTCTCAGGTTGCCGCGCGTTGCGGTTATAAATTTCACTCTATTGAGAGTGAGGCAATTCGCTCAACTCGTCAAATCATTGCTATTTCGCGGGCGGAGTTCGCGGCTGGCGCATCACTTCATTGATCTGCGGATTATCCATCGGCCCGCTGATGTGGTAGCGCAGAATAGAGACCTTGCTCCACAGCGGCCCCAGCACCTTGCTGGCGGCAAACACCGCTGCGCCAACGATGGGGTTAACGGCGAACGCGGCCGCGACGCCAACGGTGGCGGAGATCTCCGGGGCAACAACGGCCTCTACGTCCAGCTCGCGGCGCACGAGGTTGACCGATCCCTTCATGGCGATGTCCGCCTCAAGACCGTCTAACAGCGTATCGTCGGTATGCAGAACGCCATCTTTGATCCACGCCGTGCTGCGGATAGAGTCAAAGTAGAAGCCTTCGCTAAAGGTATCGCTGAAGTCAAAGCGCAGCTTGCGCAGCAGGGCGTCAAAGCTCAGCAGACGCAGCAGTTGTCCGGCGCGGCCGGTACTGACGTCAGCAATTTGCCCCTTGCCGAGGCGGGTGTGCAGCACGCCGTTGAGGGAGGCCACATCCGGCTGCCACGGAGTATCACGCCAGTGAAGATCGTAGTCGGCGTCGACCGACGCATCACGCATCGGCGTGGTGACGCCAAAGAACTCCGTGGCGGAATCGATCTTATCCGCCCGCAGCTTCCCTTTAATGGACGTGCGTTCGGCACCGCTGCGGTTAACCCACTCACCACCGGCTGTCAGGCGGGCGAAGCCGCTGTCCACCAGGCCGTTGCCCAGGGAGAGCGTATCGCCTTTGATAGTCACATCACCCTCAATGCGGCCATATTTCTGTCCCCACAGCCAGCACTCGGCGCAGCGCAGCTGAAGATCGGGCCAGCCGCTAAAATCGATCCGCGTCTTGCCGGTCAGCAATGCTTTCGGCGACAGCGGCTCGCTGGTGACCGGGGTCGGGTTGTAGTAGAGATAGCGAATGGCGGCGGTCCAGGGCCTGTTATCTGCCATCGTCAGCGCCGCCGCGATCTCACGTCCCTGCACGTCAACCTTGGTGCCGCCCGCCACGGGCTGCGTCTCCAGGCTGACATTGTTCCACTGCTGGCCGCCGAGGGTGAGCGCCGGCGTGCGCAGGGTTATTGCCTCCGGGAAAGCCGTAGCGCTGCTGACGTTGCTGGCCACGCCCTGCTGGAAAAGCCCCAGCCACTGCGCGCCGTCCAGCGGCGGCAGGTTTAGCTCAACGCCGCTCTGCGCCGGTAGCGGCGGAATGGTCTGGCTCTCCGAGGCCCAGATGGCTCTGTCCAGGGTCAGCTTTTGATTCAGCAGCCAGCGGCTATTAAAGTGGTTATCGCTGCCCGCCGCCCCGGTCAGATCGAAGCTGCGCAGGTTGCCCGTCACGTTCAGCTTCACCGGCAGAGACTGGCCTGCAGGCTTATTCAGCGGCGAGGGCAGTCGGCTGGCGACATTTTTCAGATCGCCTTTAATATCCACGTTGTAGCGCGCACCTGCGTTGTAAGGCAGCTCGATGCCAACCTTGCCGTTCCACGCCACGCTGCCGCTGAGGGCATCGTTGACCTGTTTCGGCAGGACGCCAGTGCGGGCAGGCTGCCAGTTCGCATTCATATCGATCGCCACCTCGTAGGCTTTTTTGCCTTCGGTGGTGGAGAAGTTGACGTTGAGCGGCTGATTAAACCAGCTGGCGGTCAGCGGCTCGCTCTGCAGATTGCCGTTCACGAAGCTAAAGTTGCCGTTGAGATTGTGCAGGGTGCTGTTCAGCGGCTTGATAAACAGGCTGTTATCCCGCAGCCTTACCTCGCCTTTAGCGGTAGTGATCTCGCCGTCCAGCGGGATATCAAGATGTAAGCGAGCGCTCACATCGCCATCAAGCTGAAGCTCGTCCAGGGTCGCGCCAAGGGAGTCCTTCAGCGGCGTCTCGTTGAAGTACGGCCCGACCTCTTTGCCCGGACCGTTGATATCGGCGTCGATCAGCAGCTTCTCTTTCAGATAGTCCGGGATCGCCGCCGCCAGGTTACGCGCCTGCACTCCGCCGAGGCTGACCGCATCACTCTTCATAAACAGGCCGTCGTTGAGGAAGTCCAGCTCGATGTCAAAATTCTTGAGCGCTGGCCAGCCGGGCTGGAAGGCATATACCGCATTGTGTAGCGGCACCAGCACCTCAAACTGCCCTTCGTTGTGCTTGTAGGGGAAGAGATGCGGATTACCGCCGTAGACCAGCGTGGCGTTATCCACCTGGCCGCCCTGAATAGCCCCGCTCAGGTAGTCCACCAGCGCTTTGCCCATCAGGTTTTCCGGGAAATAGCGCCACGCCTGCCCGGCGTCATTAGTGCTAATCCCGGCGAGGATCCCCAGCCACGGCTCGTCATGAGCGGGCTTGAGATAGCGGAAGTCACCCCGGGCGCGCAGGCCGGTAGCCTCAATATCAAGCTGACGGCCATCAAGCTGGAAGCCATCGCTATTATTCAGCCAGTTGAGAGTCGCCACGCCCTTTTTAATCTCCAGCGGGGCACGGAACACGGTTTTATAGGGCATGGTGGCCTGGGTCACCTCAGCCGTCAGCCGACCATCCTCCGCGCTGCCGCTCAGGGTCCCGGCCAGATGCTGGACGCCCGGCAGCATCTTCCACTGCTGCCAGGAGAGATCCTGCCAGCGTGCCTGGAAACGCGTTTTCTCCGTGGCCTTGAGCGGGATATCCAGCGCCAGCTGCTCAATCTGCCCGGCAGGCTGCATCGCCCGCCAGATCTCACCCAGCGCGGGAGAGAACTTTTCAGCAATCGGCAGCAGGCCATCCAGCCCGCTAAGCTCAAGGTGGTTGGCACGCACGCGCAGCTCATCGCTCCGGGTGTTGTTTACGCCGCCTACCGTCTGCTCCGGGATCCACGCCAGGGTCAGCGCGCCCTTTGGCCAGGGTTTATTATCCAGCGTGACGCGGGTAGAGGGGATAGCAAACTGCCAGCCTTTTTCCCCTGTACGGGTCACGTGCGCCGTCAGGTTGTCCACGCTCAGGTGGTGCGGTTTCGCATCGCCCTGCCAGCTCGCGCCACCCTTTTTCAGCCACACGTCGCCGCTGGCCACCTCGCCTTTGCTGACGGTCACCCATCCCTCAAGGCTGAAGCGGGCGCTATCGAGGGCGACGTTGTCCTGCATCCATTTGCCCAGCCACGGCTTAACGTCGACGTCATCCGCCTGTAGCCACAGGCGTCCGTTGTTAAGCAGGCCGTTATCGTCCCGCAGATCCATCCGCACCTGCATTACGCCGTGCTGGCCGGTCAGGCTAGAGAGGCTCACCTGCCCCTCAGCGCGATGGCGTGCACTGTCGTTAAGCCAGGTAAGCTGGGGGATCGCCAGTTCGGCCCGCTGGCCGGAGGGGGTTAAGAAGCTGATATCGCTGTCGCGCAGATCGAAGTGATCGAACTGGCGTAGGAAGAGATCGCTGAGACGGTTGCCTTCGAAGCCCTGCTGGCTATCGCCCTGCTGTATTGGCGTATTGGTATAGATGCGCAGCCGGTAAAAGGTGAGATCGCGAAACTGCCAGCGCAGGTGCAGCAGGCTCTGCCAAACGTCCAGGGCAAGGGTAACGCGTTTAACCGAAAATTCGCCGCCGTCGCTCAGGCCAGCGCTGATATCGCGCACCTCAACCTGCGGACCGAAGTTTTGCCAGCTGGCTTGAATATAGCTGGCGTTGACCGGCATTCCCGTGGCCGCCTCAATCTTTGCCAGCAGCGCCGGACGCCAGGTATTGAGATGCGGCAGCACAAGACGCAGGCCACTCACCAGCAGCGCGACGATGACAATCAACGTTGCGGCAGTCAGCAGCAGTATCCCAGGCAGTCGCCTCACGCATCTCTCCTTGTCAGCCAAAAAACAGGCCTTGCTCGTGTCGCAGCATGCTGCGTAATTACATCATTACCACGTCGAACTGCTCCTGGTTATAGAGCGGCTCAATTTGTACTTTTACCTGTTTGCCAACAAAGATTTCCACTTCTGCCAGCGCATGGGACTCATCGCTTTTTAGCGCTTCGGCCACTGCAGGAGAAGCATAGACTAAGAATCGATCGGAATCGTAGGCGTGGTGCACACGAACGATTTCACGCATGATCTCATAGCAGACGGTCTCTACCGTTTTGACCGTCCCGCGTCCGTGGCAGGTCGGGCACTCGTTGCAGAGCACGTGCTCCACGCTCTCCCGGGTGCGCTTGCGGGTCATCTCGACCAGGCCCAGCTGGGAGAAGCCGTTGATGCTGGTTTTGACCCGATCCTTGCTCAGCGCCTGCTCCAGGGAGTGCAGCACCCGGCGGCGGTGATCCTCATTACTCATATCGATAAAGTCGATGATGATAATGCCGCCGAGGTTGCGCAGGCGCAGCTGGCGGGCGATGGCCTGGGTCGCTTCAATATTGGTGTTGAAGATGGTGTCATCGAGATTGCGATGGCCCACGAACGCGCCGGTATTGATATCGACGGTGGTCATCGCCTCGGTCTGATCGATAATCAGGTAGCCGCCGGACTTCAGCTCAACCTTGCGCTCCAGCGCACGCTGGATCTCGTTTTCCACGTCGAAGAGATCGAAGATCGGCTGCCGCCCGCTGTAGTGCTCCAGCTTGCTGGTCATCTCCGGAATGTATTCCGCGGTAAACTCCAGCAGGGCGTCAAAGGTCAGGCGCGAGTCGACGCGGATGCGGTCGAGCTGAGCGTCGGCGAAGTCGCGCAGCACCCGCTGGGCCAGAGCCAGCTCGCCGTACATCTGGTAGCGGGTCTGGGGACGTTTTTTACGCTCCATCACCTTGGTCCAGACGCGCTTCAGGTAGGCTGCATCCGAGGCGAGATCTTCATTGCAGACGCCCTCGGCCGCGGTACGGATGATAAAACCACCCTGCTCGTCGCAGTACTCCGCGACGATCTTCTTCAGCCGATCGCGCTCGCTTTCGCTTTCAATACGCTGGGAAACGCCCACGTGGGAGGCTCCCGGCATAAAGACCAGGTAGCGCGAGGGCAGCGTAATATCGGTAGTCAGGCGTGCGCCCTTGGTGCCCAACGGATCCTTGACGACCTGCACCATCAGATCCTGGCCCTGGCGCACCAGCTCGGAGATGTCGCGCACGGTGAAGTTCTTCTGCTCTTCGCCAGCGACGCACTCGGTATGGGGCATAATATCGGAGGCATGGAGGAAAGCCGCCTTATCGAGACCAATATCTACAAAAGCCGCCTGCATGCCCGGCAGGACCCGGCTCACGCGCCCTTTGTAGATATTGCCGACGATACCGCGCCGCGCTTCGCGCTCGATGTGGATCTCCTGCAGGATGCCGCCATCGATATAGGCGACACGCGTCTCCGATGGCGTTACGTTCACCAGCAATTCAGCCGTCATGTTTATCCCTTCCCTCACGCAGTGCGTTAAAATCGCTTATCAGTTCGCCGGTCTCCACCAGCGGCAGGCCAACCACAGCATAGTAGCTGCCGTTGATGCGGCGGACAAAGCAGCCGCCCAGCCCCTGGATACCATACGCACCTGCTTTATCCATCGGCTCGCCGCTGGCAATGTAAGCATCAATTTCGCGCTCGGCAAGCACCTTAAAGGTGACATCGGTGACCACAAGGCGCTCCAGCACCCGCTGGCTGTCGGCCAGCGCAACGGCGGTCATCACCTGATGAGTCTGCCCCGAAAGCTGGCGCAGCATTGCAGCAGCATGGTGGGTATCTCTGGGTTTTTCAAGCACTTCACCGTTTACGATGACAATGGTATCGGCTCCCAGCACCGGCAGATCCCGCGCGGCCAGCGTAACGCCAGCCTGGGCTTTCTCCCGCGCCAGGCGCACCACGTACTGCTGGGCGCTCTCCTGGGGATGGCGCTGCTCCTCTACGCCCGGAATAATGCGCTCAAAAGAGACGCCGAGCTGGGTGAGCAGCTCCTGGCGGCGTGGCGAACCGGAGGCGAGATAGAGATCTGTCATAAATACCTTTTATTGCACCGCAAACTGCTGGCGGATTTTACGCATCAGCAGGAAGAGCCAGGGCCAGAGCACGCCGTCAACAATGCTGCTCCAGAAGACTTCCGGACGGAACGACACGTTGATGACTAAAAACTCGGCCCAGAAAACAATGATATTGGCCGCCAGCGACAGCAGCATCACCACCAGTGCCTGCTGCCAGAGCGCCAGATTACGGAAGAGCTGGTATTTCAGGGCAACAAGGTAAGCGATGATGCTGAGCGACAGCGCGCGGACCCCAAGGGTTGAGCCGCTGATCAGATCCAGTATGGCACCCATCATTAAACCTGTACCGACATTTACGCGGTGCGGCAGGGCGAGGATCCAGTAGAGCAGAATAAGCAGCACCCAGTTTGGCCGGAAAACAAGAATGTTATCCGGCCAGGGCATGATTTGCAGCAACAGCGCAATGAGGAACGAGAGCCAAATGACCCAGCGTCCCTGGCTACGATAGCTGGCCACTATTGCCCCCCGGATGCAGGCTGCGACGGCGTGTTAAGGCCGGTAGCAGGCTCAGGGGCGGGCGCAGGCGGTCCCATGGAGTTCGGCGCAGGCAGCACCTGTGGCATCATCTGCATTAGCCGCTCGTTGGCCACGCGGTGTACCTCTTCCGGGGTCATCGGATTCGCGCCGTTGCGATCGGCGCCCCACAGCAGCAGCAGGTAGCGTAATCGCTGGAGACCCGCCATTGGACGCGCCTGGATAACCGTATAGGCGCGCTGGGTGTCAAGCTTCACGGACGAGACCACGCCAACCGGATACCCTTCCGGGAAACGTCCTCCAAGGCCGGAGGTGACCAGCACGTCGCCAACGCGAATATCGGTATTTGCAGGCAGATGCTCAAGCTGGAGATCGTCGGTACAGCCGTTACCCGCCGCAATCACGCGGATATCGTTACGCAGCACTTGAATAGGCAGCGCATGGGTCGCGTCGCAGATCAGCAGCACGCGGCTGGTGAGCTTGGCGACCGCAACGACCTGGCCTACCACGCCTTTATCGCTGATCACCGGCTGGCCTTCGTAGACACCGTTCACGCTGCCCTTGTCGATCACTACCTGATCGCTGTAGGGATCGTTCACCGTCGAGATGACCTGGGTGACCATTTTTTGCTCATCCTGACGCAGGGGTGAGCCCAGCAGCTCGCGCAGACGCGCGTTCTCCTGTTTGTACTGTCCCAGCATCAACAGCTCGCTGTTTTTCAGCAGCAGCTCCTGGCGCAGCGCCCGGTTTTCAAGCTCAAGCTGATCGCGCGAGGCTAAGGTTTGCGACACGCTGTCGAGCAGTTCACGGGGACCGTTTGAGACAAAGTAGAAAGGACTGACGGCGGTATCCATGTACGTTCGGATCTGACTGAACGTACCGAGGCGGCTGTCGGCGATAATGACACCAAGCGCAATCAGCACCGCCAGGATCAGGCGAATCTGTAGCGACGGGCCACGGCTAAAAATGGGCTTCATAGGCTATGCGTCTTCTCAGGCCGGATAGATCGGGGGCAACGGCGACGTTACCCCAGACCTCATGCGGACTACTCTTCGCTGAACAAGTCGCCGCCGTGCATGTCGATCATTTCCAACGCCTTGCCGCCGCCACGGGCTACGCAGGTCAGTGGATCTTCTGCAACCACGACAGGAATGCCTGTCTCTTCCATCAGCAGACGGTCAAGGTTACGCAGCAGCGCGCCACCACCGGTCAGGACCATACCGCGCTCGGAGATATCGGACGCCAGCTCCGGCGGGCACTGCTCCAGGGCTACCATCACCGCGCTCACGATGCCGGTCAGCGGCTCCTGCAGCGCTTCGAGGATTTCGTTAGAGTTCAGGGTAAAGCCGCGCGGCACGCCCTCGGCCAGGTTACGGCCACGGACTTCGATCTCACGCACTTCATCGCCCGGATAGGCAGAGCCGATTTCGTGTTTGATACGCTCAGCAGTCGCTTCACCGATCAGGGAGCCGTAGTTACGACGCACATAATTAATGATCGCTTCGTCGAAACGGTCGCCGCCGATGCGCACGGAGGAGGAGTAGACCACGCCGTTCAGGGAGATCACCGCCACTTCGGTCGTACCGCCACCGATATCCACCACCATGGAGCCCGTCGCTTCGGATACCGGCAGGCCAGCACCGATTGCAGCAGCCATCGGCTCTTCAATCAGGAAGACTTCACGTGCACCCGCACCCTGCGCGGATTCACGGATAGCGCGGCGTTCAACCTGGGTCGCGCCAACCGGTACACAGACCAGCACGCGCGGACTTGGACGCATGAAGCTGTTGCTATGCACCTGCTTGATGAAGTGCTGCAGCATCTTTTCCGTGACGAAGAAGTCAGCGATTACGCCGTCTTTCATCGGGCGGATAGCCGCAATATTACCAGGGGTACGGCCCAGCATCTGCTTAGCGTCATGGCCTACAGCAGCAACGCTTTTCGGCGAACCGGCACGATCCTGGCGAATAGCCACCACGGAAGGCTCATTCAATACGATGCCTTGTCCTTTTACATAAATCAGGGTATTCGCAGTACCCAGGTCAATGGACAAGTCATTGGAAAACATGCCACGAAATTTTTTCAACATACTAAGGGATAATCCTGAAAGCTGGGGCGGAAAACAAAATCCGCTTACTTTACCAACCACACGCAGCAGC
>Ga0209281_1000848_pt1 | contig 27100 bp, 30 predicted proteins | sample MedtruBG_FD_187514 | JGI IMG/M metagenome (GOLD analysis project Ga0209281, IMG submission 187514) | Root nodule microbial communities of legume samples collected from California, USA - Medicago truncatula BG (SPAdes) (version 2) | ecosystem: Host-associated > Plants > Roots > Nodule | place... | reverse complement strand
GTATAGGGCTGTGCTGATATCAGGGAATAATCAAAAAAGGGATCTTTGGTATAACCAAAATGAATACAAGGAGGCACGCAAAGGGAATATTTCGTGGGTGTCGGAAAAAAGAAAACCCCCGCACAGCCTAGCCGCAACGGGGGTTTTTAAATCATCACTGATAGTCAGTGATTAGCGGTTCATTATTCCCACTCAATTATTTACAGTTAGCGTAACTAATTGATTTTATAGTATGTAGTTTGGGTTTGTGAAATTAGATACCGTCTTTTATACCGTCACCAAAAAAATCAGCTCAATTTTTGCACGCTTCGTTAGCGGCGATTAACTCTCTTTCAAAACCGATCCGCTGGTGACGCTCTGCGCGTAGCGCTCGCATCTGGACGTCGATAGTAGCACCGATCGGCAACTGGTCAACAGCAAACGCAGGAGGCGCAACGTCGGCAGTTCTGCATGGCACGGAGACCGGTACTTTTACTTCAACATAAGACGGTGCCGGCGGCACGTTAGAGCAACCGACTATCATCAATGAGATCGCAGGGATTAGCTTATTCACTTTTTACGCTCCCGACGCAGCTCGTCGTCAAAAGCAGAGGATGCCGCTGCGCAGGCTTCACCGGTAGTGCGTTCAGAAAGAACCTCGTTAGCCTTGCCGTAGTCACCCTGCGCCTCCCTGCGGGCCTTTTCCTGGGCGGATTTAGCCTTGGCCTCTCGTTCCGCATCAGCGCGGCGCAGTGCCTCAATGCCAGCGTTCTGGCTGGTAATTGTTGCAGCCTGCTGGCGGCCAGTGTCCCTGCATTGCGTCAGCACCTCGTTGAGACGGTCAATGGTTGGCTGGTAATGTCGGCTGGCCAGCCAAGCACCGGCCCCGACAACTGCCGCCAGTGCCAGCAGGATCACCACTCCATAGGCAATCATTTTGCCAGGCATAGCGCGCGCTCCTTGTCACGGCGGATCACCAGGCCGTTTAGCTTTACACCGCCGGCATACACCCAGCGCGGGAACTGCTCGCAGGCAGCCGCCATTTCGCCCTGGCGGAACAGGCGGAACATGGTTGATTTCTGCATCGCGGTGCAACCAACGTTAAAGGTGATGCTTACCGCCGCATCGAAAGCGCCCTGCAGCAGTTTGTCACCAGACGCGTAGCGGTTTACACACTGCTCGGCGGCCAGGATGTTCTTTTGCCAGTCCGCGGCGACCTGCTGATCGGTTTTGCGCACACCCGGTTTAACGCCGTGCGTATTGCCAACGCCATCCGTCCACACATCCGCCGGGCATTTGTAAGGATCACGGCGACAGCCCTCGGCGTTACCGATCAGTTCCAGCCCGGCCTGGCTAGTTTTCACTTCCCCGCTCGACAGAACCAAGCCGATAATCACCATGACAGAACACACGGCACCGGCAGCACCTGCTTTATTCAGCTTGCTCATAGTCCCTCCCCATTCTCTCCTTTCTCCGGTCCTCTCGAATCTTGAAATAAAGGTTCATCAACCAGGTGAGGAATGCAAAGAACAAACCTCCGAGCACGCCAATTGCAGCCCACTGCTCTGGCGAGTAACCATCAAGCAGCTTAGTAAACCAGAAAGCAGCGCCACCGCCGGAGGCGCCATAAGAAAGGCCAGTTGTTAATTTATCCATTTTCATGGCTCCACCTCCCCGCACGGGGATATAAATTAAATGCTTTCAGACGCCAGCAAAGCCGCCTCTGCTTCGGCGTTAATATCTCCGCCTGAATACTTGAATTTAATCGTACGCGTTACATCTGAAACCACACCGTTAATTGAAATTGAGTACCTAACGGTAGCCTCTGAGCCATCAACAGCGCATGAAACAACATTTAATTCGACCTCAACGCTATCAACACTGCTTGATATCGTTATTCCGAAATCATATGCAATCGTTGCGGTTTTTACTGAAACTGTTTTTTTGATACTCATAACTCACCTTTTAGGTAATTAAGTTTGGTAACTGAGAAAACACACCGGTTGTGGATGTCCCTGATGATGTGCATATCCAACCTGGGCTACCCATAGAATTTGGTGCTCTTTTGAGAATCAATGTACCGCGTTGAATAGTTCCTGATATTTCCGTGATGGCCGACGTGATGTAAATTGGTGGCGGGTTCGCGTTATCAATTTTAATGCTGGCCGCATACGGTGAATTTGTTCGCGTCCCAAGCACGGAAGTTCCATATTCACTACACAACGATCCAAGCATGGAGAAGTTGCCAATAACATGGCCACCAATAAATGAAACTCGCTGAGCATTTGCGGCGGAATTAAAGTTACCCTGAACTGTCGTACCAATGATCTGGACCCCGCCGGCTGTGTCCGCTGGTAAATACGATGTTCCAAGGACGTTTAAATCGCCATTAATCCGGCATCCATGTAGCGTCGTTGAGCCTGACATCACCTGTGTTTGTAAGCTACCGATAAAAGTACAACCGTAAAAATTCCAGTCTCCCGGCATGGTAATTGGGATTGTAAAGTCACCACCAAAAATACTGTTTGTTGCCCTGAATCGCACAGAACCAGAGTCAGAGCTATGCGCAGAAACAGATCCCCCCAGTCGAGAACATCCAACAATATTAATCTGAGAATACCTTCCAAGGCTTAAGCATTTTGCATAATTTGATGTTCCGCATCCGTAAAACCATGCTTCACCATCGATTTTTGCAAAAGTACCCATCGGCCAAGATGCCGACATCCAGGAGCGGCCAGGGCGTTCAGAGTGCAAATTAAACCATTGAAGTTGAATTCCTCCCTCGACTCTCAATATTGGGGTGCAATTATTTAATTCATAAGACCCACCATAAAATGACAAATAATTACATGCGTCAGTATCACCGCCACCTGTAGCGCCACGTGATGACATAATGTAAACCGGGCTGTATTCGCATGCTGCTTCGTTAGCAACATGAGCAGGATTGTTATAGTCATAACCGTCAAGCATTCTTCCAGAAGCAAATACAGAAGTTCTGTTGTATGTGCAGTCAAAAGAATTATCCAGCCATAAACCAGCACCTCTAAAGTTCTGGATTGGGACATCCTCCCAAATCGTTCCTGTAGTTCGACATTTAACACCGTGCATGTATGCGAAACTCGCTTCATCAATTAACGGATCGCGAATAGTTGTTGCTGAACCATCAATTGCAAAGTATCGGAGTGACAATCGAGAGGTCCGCCACTCTGTACCGAAATGTGTAATACATGCAGTGGTTTGCCAGCCGTTAGCAATAGCCACCGATTTGGGAATATCAAAACGCATGACAGATGCAGATATTCCATGACCCTGACAACCTTCAATAACCCAGTCACGCTCCCAGGGAAGAATAATCGGACGGTAATAGGTGATGCGCCCCATTGGCAAAACAATCTTCGGGATGTTAACGGCAAGGTTTGTACAATAGGCAATCAGGTTAGTCCAGGCATCATCCCAAGTATTCTCTGGCCACTTGAACCACTCAAGCTTTATCGAGTCTGATTCTCGAGCCAGCTTCCAGCGCCGGTTTTCTGATGTTACAACATTAATCCCGCTATCATCTGGCGTAGTCGTATCTGCCATGTCCGACACATACATGCGCCCGCCTGACATGAACGAGTGACCAGAGTCAGCAGATACGCTGATCAGCTGTTTATCTCGTTCAGGCTCCATGCTGCGCAAAACGGACAGGCTATCGGTGCGCCCGATATATTTCTGCCCATCCGCACCTGCCAGATCAATTTCAAGTTGTGTTCCATCGTCAGTTTCTGCATGTACAGCGATAGGGCTACCGGCGTTGTTCCAAGCAAACAACCGCCCCTGCCTACCTGCGACCGTCGGAACCTGTTCGACATAGTTTTCAGGCACTCGAATAGTCCGCTTAAACCAGCCATCGTTTGTCGAATCAACATATTGTTTGGTAGCAGCGTCCTGGCCGTTTACAGGATTTCCGAGGTTAACGATACGGTTTCCCTTGGCGTCATAGTATCTCGCCAGCCAATTCGGTTTACGGAGTGCCAGGCCAAAAACACCGAATGCCTGTTGGATCAGCATGGTCAGCTTGTCGAAAGCATCTTCATGAACTTCAGGGAAGAAATTCCCCTGATTACGGATATCGGTTTCTTGCGTTACCGGTAGATCTCGCTCGATGCTGATACGCCAAGCGTTCGCCAGCGGGTTGACCAACTTCACCTTTCCGCCGGTCCGGCTTCCGGCACCAGTCACCGTATAATCGGTATTGAGCACCAGCGTGCTGATGTTTTCTGTTGTGTCAGAGACAGATACAACCAATTCATCCGCAGAGAACACACGAAATCGGTAGTCGAAGTCTGTCGTCACCCCGTTGCCGGTGTATTCCTCTCGGCTTATCTCAGTTGATACGGTCATTTCATTTGCCCCTTTTGCTCACTTAAAGAGCATTCTAGCGGCTGACAATCCATACATGAATTTAATTGTGTGCTATTATAAATTTTGTTACCTAAATGGTAATTACATTATGCATATTGCTAAACTAATCATTTTTATATATGGTTATTTATACAGTAGTTACAAGCTGAGCGAGGTGCAACACGCGATGAAGAAGTACAGCTACCCGGCCAGCAGGATGCTGGAGAAGAACATCAACACGCGCGTAGGGATCGCGGGATTAGCTAAGGCTTCACTACTGGAAAAGCTGCTTAAAGAGCTGGATGCGGACGGCTCAGAAATCGGCGGCGCTATGCTGGAACTGAATGCTTTAGTGAACTACGTCACACAAAACGAGAAATTAAAGGAAGAAATTAAAACCCATTCGAAATTTATTACATACCAGCTGGAACAATAATTACCACAGTCAATACCTCGCCGGGCCTAGCCCGGCTTATTATTTGGTAATCTTTTTCACACCAAACTCGCACGATAGTTACCTTTCTGGTAAGTTTACTTTCTCGCAAACCTGCGCCACAGTGATATCGCACCAGCAAAATCTGGTGCCGGGATTGGTCTCCTGAATCGGTTGAAGGCGCACATGACACGCGCTTGCGTGTTTTTTTGTTTGTGCGGCACAGCTACACCTCAATGGTGGGCTGGGCGGTGGCATCGAAAGATGCGCCGGTTTCCTTCGACGCCGGTAGACCAACTCCGTCCAGCTCACCACCAGCAGATTGGTCTCTGCAGTGGTGATAATCCAAGTCGAAGGAGAATCACTATGAAAGCTCAAGCCACAGTTTTTAGTTTCGAATCATCCTCTAATATTCGCGCAGTAGATATGCATGGATCACCATGGTTTGTCGCAGCGGATGTATGCGCAGCCCTGCGCCTTTCTAACCCAACCATGTCACTCAAAGCCCTGGACGATGACGAACGGGCTAAGTTGAACTTAGGGCGTCAAGGCGAAGCTTCAATCATCTCAGAATCCGGCCTTTACACGCTGATCCTGCGCTGCCGCGATGCGGTGACCCCTGGAACTATCCCTTACCGGTTCCGCAAGTGGGTGACCGCTGAAGTGTTGCCGGCCATCCGCAAAACTGGCCAGTATAATCACCGGGCACCGGAAGTTCTCGCCGACCTGGCCGGAACGGCGTTGCCAACCACCGGCACCACCATGACGGTGCGCGATGCGCGGCGAGGTAAGAAGACCACCAGCAGCAAGGCAGCCACCCGAATCGCAGACGCCTGCGTGCCGATGATAATGGAAGCCATGCGCGACCAGTACCACTACGCCAACTCCAACGTCGGCCCGGACGAGGTGATCCCCGCCCTGCTCAGCGACGAACGCAACCTGCAGATCACCGCGCTGGTTGAAGAGCTGGCAGACAATGGCCACAACATCGCCGGCGTCGTGCGTGAGGTTGAGGTGATGCGCTACTATATCCTTCAGTGCGCCAAAAGCATGGCGGCGATCGCCACGCATGCAGCGTTTATCGCGCAGCAGACGAAGGTGCAGTAAGCAATACCGCGCCGGTGCTCCGCCGGCGCTTCATCCCAGTTCACTACATACCATACCAGTGCACAATATTTCTTAACGCATTACATTGCATATCTATCGCTTGAGCGATAAAGTATAAGCATGCCATTACCAGATTGGTAATGTGCATTTGAATTGCAGTGTCTATACCGGAGATGAGAGATGACAAAACTTGGGTTCGTGATGAGAGGTTCGGTTTCTAGCCGGGCGCCTACAAAGCGTCGCAAGATTCGTGCGTCTTCAGCGTTGCAACAAGCAGTGCATAGTTCCGTTGTGAGCCTCACAGATAAGGACGGAAACACCGTTCGCTACGTTGCTGTACAACGGAAAAATGGTCGGTTTGCCCGCTCTCCAATAAATGTACTTGGAAAAGCTATGTCCTGCCCTCCAAAGATAAAGCCGATCTCTTCTGCGGAATCTGAAGAGATTTCTTTCCGCATGCTAAGTTCTTTAGAAGATCGTATAAAGGAAGAACTATTCGATGTATTTGAGTGAATACAGTGGAAGGATATTTCCTACTAATGATTTCAAAACCAATGATTTTTTGATCACCTTAAAAGAGGCTTTCAAATCTCATTGGAGGAATGGTCACCACCCGTCACTCGGAAAAGACACTTTATTTGATAGGCCTGATGAAGCACTTGGTTATCATCTCAGAAAGGTTCACGTAAATTTAGGTCAATATGCTTCATATTCATATTCATGCACAGAAGAGTGCTGGGATGAATGGTTATATGGACCAATCGATGAGCGTGGTAATTTCAGGCCAAAGCCTACCAGTAATGCTTATCTCATATATGCAGTTAACGAACATAGAGATGCTGCTATTTTGGCGTACTGGGATCCTCCCGCCCATACCAAAGCTAATGAATCTCAGTGGATGGACTCCATCATAAGCTTCACCAAGAGTTTCCATGAGAAGACATTAACGACGCCGATGCCAAGAGAAATCAACCCTTGGAATTTAGAATATAAGATCAAGAAGCCCGCCTAGCGGGCTTTTTGTTGGGTGGTAGTCGGCGGAGCTTGGTGGGTTATTTTTTTGTTTTTACCTCACTGCTACTGCATGGATATGTCATTCTCCATGCTTTTCTTAATAGGAGAGGGGTTGGAATAGATCTTTCTTCAGGGTGCTCTATCAAATACTTAGCCCCGATAACACTAAGATTTCCTACGCTTTTTGTAGGTGGGCAGTATGTTTTTTCCTCTCCCTCATAAGAAAATCTTACTGCATCATCATCGAGAATTGCCGAAACATAGTTCATGAAGAACAGGTTATTTAAGTTATCGACTGCGTTAGATGCATCACCTTTCTTATCATATTCAATAACGGACCTGGCCAAAGCCAAAGGCTGCTCGCCTTGGTACATTATGGTAACTAATTTATTTTGCGCCCCAATGCTAATAAGCGGAATGGAAAGCAAAATAATTGCAGAACAAATAATTGACTTATTCATTGTTCACCTAGTTATTTAAGTTGTTCCTCCACTCTGTTCAGAAGTGGAGAGATATAAAACAGGTTCTGATATGGTAGCAACTTCCTGACCGCATGTGTCTGCTTGTCATCAAATTCTCCGTTAAGCACTCCGTTGGCGATCACCGCCCCATCGCCTGCCATGTCGAACGTTGGCCCCAACAGGGCTCCGATGGCGTTACGGCTCTGGAACCTGGAGACCGGCGGTGCGCCAAACATAGCGCCAAGCCCGAATCGTCCTCCGCTGAAATTCTCCACAGCGTTCAGCGGTTCTGATAGCCAGCCGATCATACCTGCGCGGTCGATGCCCTCTTTCACCAAGTTGTTAGGGCTATAGTCGATATCCCGCCCGCTGAGCTTTTGCTTCATAACGTAGACCATTGCGCCCAGAGCTATCGTGCCCAGGGCGCCAAGATAGAACGATGCATCACCCTGCTGAATGCCGGAGGCGATCACCCGGTTATGCTGAGCAAAGATGAACGTCTTGAACTGCAGGATCATCTTCCCGACCTCTTTACTCATTATCAGCGGAGTATCGCCGACACCTGGCGTTACGACGGTCGAGTCAACGTCTTTTAGCACGGCTGACTGGAATGCTTCTCGTACTGCACGGTCATCCCACAGATGGCTATGGCCAGTAAGCAGGCCATCCATATCTTCGCCATGCTTGGAAAACTGATCACCAATACGTCGCAGCATGTTCTGATCGATGCCGACTTGGGCCATCTTTCTGATCTCCTTCTGCGGTACCTCTTTCCCGGCAGCCTGCAACTGGGCGTTGTCCAGGATACGGGACTGGATAATCAGGCCTGACCAGGACTTCAGCGCGGTGTTCCACTGGTTCATCAGCGTCCAGTTGCCGAACTTCTGCGTTCCCCAGTTAAGCCCGCGCTCGAACGCTGAGCGGCGGCTGTATGGGTCAGTGAGATCGGCTATCGCCTTTGTCCGAGTCGAAAGTACATAGTCCAGGCCGACAGCCATTTCTCGCAGGTCTTTTGTTGCCACCTTAATCGCCGACATGTTTCGAAGCATGGTACCCATTGGCCGCAGCGATTTTCTAAGCCCATGCTGCATCATTGGCCGCATCAGGTCAGTAGCCGCAGAAATGGTCATGCCGCCAAGGAGGCGAAGGAAATTAATATTACGTGCCACGCGTCCGGCGCGGACAAAGAAACTACGAGGGTCACTTGGGGCGCCATATGTTCCAATCAACCGATCCCTCATCGCTCCTATGTCGCGTAGGTCAGCTTCACGTTGTTTCTCCAGCTTAGCGCGTTCCTTCGGCGTCTTGGCGTCTTTGATCAGTTGGGTGTATTCCTCTGTAACCTGACGGATCTGCTCACCCATATCCTTACTGCCGAATTGCGCAGTAAGTTCTATTTCCGGACCTACCTGACGCAGATAGCTCTCCATGACGTGGTTGATATCAGACTCCAAAAAGTCTTCAATCCGCTCGTCTGGGATAAGCAGGCTGCGGCTCTTCGTGAAGCCGGCTCGGCCGATAATCTTTTCTGGCAAAAGCTGAGCCGGCACCAGGCCGGAAGGTGCGCCAATTATCTTATTGACGATCTCATCAGCGGCATCCTCTGCTTCCTCTCTGGAAAGTGGCTCCATCGCCTTCAGGGCGCGCTCACGGCTTGCGTTAAGCCTGGTCGTGGAGCTGGCCTTCTTCTGCAGATTACGCAGCTCTGAGCGGTGCTTGCGTGGGTTGTCCAGTAAATCCAGGTGACGTTGCAGGGTTGGCAGTTCTTCCTTCGCCTTGGCGACGTCATCCAGCTTGGTGCGCAGGTCTGACAACTCTTTGTTAAGCCGGGTAATCATCTTCTGATTTTTGGCTGTGGCCAGTTGGGCCTGTTGTTTCTCCAGCCTGGCGGTTATGTCCTGCTCTTGGCCGATCAACTTAGTGCGGTTGCCGACCTCGTCCATAAGTTCAGTTTTACGTCCAGACCATGACTCGGCAGCGGCGATCTCGTCCGCAAGTGTCTGCGCGCGCGGCTGCGCCTCTGCTGCTGCAGCAAGGCCGGAGTCAATTTTTTCTATACGCGTACCGGCGGCATCGGCACCTTTGCTGCTGATACCCTGGATCCAATTAGCAATGCGCCCACGGAACTCTGTGCGGTCTGACAAAATTTTATCGAATTTGTAAATTCGTGGCAGGTAGCTTTGCGCCGTAGAAACGTCAACGTCTTCCGGCAAAATGCCGAGTTCCTGCATGCGGACCTTTGTTGCCTCGAACATCGGCCGGATCTGTGCTGCTGCCTGTGCCACTTCTGGAATTTCGCTCTGATCGCCGCGACGCATTGCCATGCCAACAGCCTCATTGAAATCTACAAAGTTCATACGCTGCCCGCCATTTGCACGCACGTTCTTGCTGTACGCCTGGTACGCGTCTTTGGTGGACTCCATCTGTTTGTATAGCATCGCGTCGTATTGCTTGATCTTGGTTTCCGCCGCGGTAAAGGTGGCAAGCCCTTCATCGTTCTTGGTAAAATAATAATTGTTCTCTGCCAACTGTTGGTTAATAGCGCGAGACGCACGCGATGGTGATTGCGCTAGGCGGCCTCCGGGGTTAACGCTCAGGGTTTTATTGATAAGACCAAGGCCAGCCAACTGTTCCTGATCCAGTGTTGTGTTGAAAACCTGCGCTGCGCCGATGCTTTGTGGCGAGTCATTGCCTCGCAGATTACTGGCCACCGCTTCAGATACTGCGGCGCGCTGCCCGGCACCGGCCAACAACTGGGCGCCGGCGCCAAGGATACCACCGACCATGGCGTCAACGGCCACGTTTGCCGCACTCTCTTCCAATGTGCGGGTTTCCTGAGTGGCGCTAAGTGCTGCTTCTGACGCTACGCCGCCAACGGCATTGGCCAGGGCAAATTTTCCAGCAGTTGCAGCCACCTCGCCGCCGCGAACAACGGCGCCAGCAGGAACAAACATTGATGCCAGGTTTATAGGGTCAATTAGCCCCATCCCAATGCTGGACACTGTGCCGGCCCATCCAAAATCCGACTGGTATTGTCTATCAGTTCTTTGCTGGTCAATTCTCTGCTGGATAGCCCGAGTCTCTTCAGGTGATCCCGCATCAATAAACGAACCAGCATAATCCTCGTATCCCTTCAGTTCAGCCGCATCATTGTCGAATGGGTTATAACCGTCGACTTTATCGAATTGACTAAACGGGGCTGAGGCAATAAAGCTGCCCAGCGAGTTATCCAGGCGAAATGCCGCACTCCTCGATTGCTGGATCTGCTGATTGTCTGTGACCGGATTAAGCGCCGACAGAACGGATGGAGTTTCCATGTATGCCGCACTATCATCTGGCTGGGGAATTGCCTGGACATCAGCAGAAAGCAGATCGTCAGGTTTCATCTCATACGTTGGCATTATTGTCCCCCTGCTGTGATGTTGCTCGGCAATTGGTTAGCAATGCCGGTACCAAATGGTTTAGTGAGATCAGGCGGTGTGTAGCCCTGTTGATTGGTAAATGCTGGCTGCTTCTCTTCCTGACGTGCCGCGCGCGCCGCATCGACTCTCTGTTGCTGAACGCCCATAGTTTGCTTGTACATCGGTGAACTTTGCTGCTCCGGTTTGAATCTCAACGGCATGCCATTTTCCCCATAGTATGGGCGCACATCGTCATAACCTTCTGCGTTCTTCTGGCGAAGCATAATGCTATAGCTCTGGTCTCGAGGGGTCACAGCATCCGGTACCAATACCAAATCCGTATCATCTCGAGCACCACCAAACGATGCCCCTTTTAATGCCCGCTTTTCTTCTTCCCATTGGCCTTGGATCCAGTTACCAGAACCGTTAGTAACTCCATAGACTGCTTCAGGCGCATATTTCATCACCTCTTCTTTCCCGTTAATGGTCGATACAGCCCACACCTTTTTGATCATCGCGTTGGTCATGGCCTTGGCCTGATCAGCATCGCCACCGGTCTGGGCAAAGTTGGCGTCGTAAATGGTCTGGTAGTCGCGCTGATATAACTGATTTGCCTGCCCTGCGGCGCTGATGCTTGGCGCGCCGAAGCTTGTCCACGATGGCGACAGGCTATTGATGTTATCCTGTGCGGCAGTAGAACGGGCTTTGATGTAGTCTTTATCCCTTACCTGCTGGCTAATCATTTGCTTCAAGCGCTCGTCCTGCTGATAAACCTGGTTGTAGGCCATATCGACCGCTTTCTCTGCAGGTACGCCGGCACGGTCATAGGCATAAACTTTCGAGTAGAACGCCATGGCACCCTTATCCACACCGGTGGCCGCCGCCGGGTTGTTATCGAAAATCTGTCCGTACATCTTGGCCATTGGGACAACGACGGCAGGATCGCGAGATGTTGCACCAGCAGTTAGCATCGTCTTGATCTGCGTTGGCAGCATGCCTGATTTTGTGGTTATCTCAGCGACCTGGTTCAGGCTGTCCCCGTTATTGATATTGAACCCGGGTGCCACCTGCCGATCGAAGTAATGGTCAGCAGCCGCCTGGTTATTTTTGTCATTCGGGTCCAGCGGGAAGTTGTTCTGTAGGGATGACTCAAATCTGCTGCTGCCTTGGTTCTTCTCCCATTCGGCATCGAGCTGCTTAAACTTCGCCTGCATCTTGTCCCAGCGCTGCTGATTGGCTGCGAAGTTTGGCGCATTAGGATCTGATGGCCGCAGGCGTTCAAGCAAGTCTTGACGGCCGGCGGGCGACATGTCTTTTGCTGCTCCGATTACCCCGCCGTAGCTCTGCTGATCCTGCAGGTCTTGCCATTGCCGCAGCCCTTTGGCTGGTCCATAAGCATTTATCAGATCTGCCTGAGTTGGCAATTGACCAGGCTGCAGGCCTTCATCAAAAGCTGAATATGCATCCTTCAACGATGTGCCAAGTTGCTGGGCATACAGTGCACGCTGCTCATTCTGCATCGCCTGCGCCTGGCGGAGATAGGTTCCTTGCGTCGCCGGGCTGGCGGCATCAAAGGCTGCGTTACCGGTGCGACGTTTCGATGACTCCAGCGCGGATAGACCAAGCGCTGCGCTAACGCCCGCTCCAAGCTGTTCAGTAGTATATGGCTGGCTTCCGTTCTCATGCTTCACGATCCCGGCGCACAGAGCGGCCAGCGTGCGCGGGTTGCTCATGTCTACCTGATCGTTAGCGCCAATACCCAGAGCGCCGCACAGCGCTTTAATATAGGCGTCGGTGTCATTGCCATCAGAGGCCGGCGCCCAGCGGTTGACGATTTCAGAAACGGTGTCGTAGCCCTGCCTCTGGTATGACAACAGGTTTTTCCCCAGCGCGCGGATCCCATGCTCCGGCGTTTCAAACTTGGCAAAGCGCCCATCGCTACCTGCCTGCCCTTCCCATGGGTTTGCGGAGCTGGCCTCGATGTTTCCAGGGTTGTTATTTCGCAATCCGCGCGCAGCCGATGAATTTCCATGCGCTGTGACTCGAGGCATTCCACCAACGTCAGAAGGCTCCCCGTTGCGCGCCAAAAACTGATCGTATCGCCCTGCCGTCAGTTGTGCACCCAATGCAGCCTTCGCTGAGTTCTCGCGGAAGTTAACCCAATTGGCCTCGATCTCTTCCGGGCTTTGTCCATGAGCCTGGCCGAATGCCATGATCTGCTCTCTGGCCAGCAGGTTGGTATTCACGAAGCCTTCATTATCATCAAAGCTGTTTTCGGCCTGCGTTTGTAGGTTCGCCAATAACCCCTGTTGCTGACCAACTTCGAATTGCTGGCGCTGGCCAACTTCATATTGGCGGTATCTGTTCCCATAACTACGCCCCAGCGGCTGGATCTGCTGGTCAAATGCTGGGCGCATATATTCAGGGAGGGAATCACGAAGCTCCATCGCCTTGGCAGAAAGCTGCCCGGCGCGGGCCTCTCCCTGTCCAATGGCATTTTTACCCTGCAGGGTGATCAGGCCATTCTGGGTATTGTTCTGGAGGTCGTCACCGTAAGTAGTGAACTCATTGATCTTGCTTTGCATGTCGGCGAGGTCAATACGTTGCCTTTCCTTCTGGTACACATCCAGCCCTGTTGCTCCAACGTCAGCCAGTGCAGTAAATGCATTGTCTTGTGGGATGCGCAGATCCTGCGTGTTCACTGGCGCAGCTTGAGATTGTGACTGACGCTGGTACGTTGGGACAATTGGCATAACCTCTCCTTAAAATGCATACGGGCTTTTGTAGCCAGTGTTACCGATCAGCGCGGTGTTACTTTTTTTCAGGTTGTCGAACATGCTGGAGCCTGTACCACTGCCGGCGTTCGTACCCGCATTATCCAGTGCACCAGAGGATTGATAGGCACCGTAGGCTTTCAATGACGAATTGAGGATCGTGGTGGTGGCGCCAAGGTTGGCTTTATTTCTATCAATCTGACCCTGCGCACGACTTACCCCAGCCTGAAAGTTAAGTCCGGCGCCCTGCCGTTCGGCGTTGTTGATTGTCGTCAGCGAGTCGAGCTGGCCGCCCTGCGCAGTGTTGCCGAAAATGTTCAGCGCGCTGCCGCTTGTCATGTCAGTTCCGGCGGCACCGAAAGCGGCCGCCTGCTGGCCCTGCAGTTGTCGTGTCTGCTGGCGCTGCTGGTCAGCCTGAGCATTGCCAGCATTAACCGTATCTTTCGCTGCGATCTCTTGTGCGTTCGCATTTTCATTTGCCACCTTCGCAGCTGATCTACCCTGCTGCACCTGTCCATATGCACTGACTGCGGCAAGTGCAAGCGAGGCGCCTGCGATAATCGTGGTTGGCTCACACATGGTCACCTCGTCTCATATCGAACCTGTGGAATGGAAGGCCGGCCCGCCCGATCGGTTGCGCGTCGTGAATAGTGAAACCCATCCAATGTAGCCAGCATTTAGCGGCGGTGTTGCGGGCGTCGACGTAGTTTTCCAGCACCGGGTAGTGCTGCAGGAATAACCGCAACACTGGCCGGCAGCGGCGCAAGAAAGTTGCCTGATAACGCTCCAGCAGATCAGAGCCAACCAGCCAAGGAACGCCGGAACCGGTGATAATGGAGCGTGGAGCAACGCCGAAGATGGTGACCACCTGGCCGTTAATCAGACCAGCGAAGGAAAAAGCCGAAGTGCGCAGGGCCAACTCCAGAACCTGCGCCGGTGTCTTTCCGCTCATCGCTTCGAATTCGTCCACGTCAGCCTGTCTAACGTGCGGCAGTAATGCCGCTACGTGTTCCAATGTGGCCTCGACAACTTCAACCTTACGCACTAAAAGCCCCCTACAGTTACTCGCGGGATAACGGCCAGAATGGTCATCGGCAGCGGATCGTCTTGCTTAACAATCAGCCTGCCATTCTTGCCCCAGTTAGCATCCAATTGTAATTCAATGGTTCCCGTCTTCGGATCGACCGGCTCATCATAAAATTCATCATCACGCTGGGCGTACTCGTAGAACTCGCAACCAGGTGTCGCCGCAAATACGCCGCGTGATTCGTTGACCAACAGAGAGGCGCTTGTGAAGAGCTTCTTCTTGTCGAGTAAGGTTTCGTTACCGTTCAGGTTGACGTCGAGTGTTTCAATGACCGCGGCGATCGGCAGGCCTGCATGCACAACAGCACCAGCTTTCTCCAGGGTTATGCTGCCGCCGGTGACAACTTTCTGCGGTTCAACGTTGGCGTCGGAAAGGATGCTCACCGCTTGCCCTTCGAGATGCTCAAGCCCGGAAAAGGTCATGCGCGCCATGCTCCAGTTGCTGACAGCCACACCACGAAATTGCTCAGGAACATCACGGTTGCTTGTTACGGTCGCCTGATTTCCACTCACTACGGAGCGGATTAGCAGTTTAAGAACTTTGTTTTCATCGTCTTCGAAATACGGCATGTGAATTTCGCTGCCAACATCACCGGCCATGAAGTAACTGGCGCCGGACACGGAAAGCGTTATCTCTTCGTCGTATGGCCAGTTTCCACTGCCGCCAGTCAGTGTCATGGCTTTGCTGGCGTCGCCGTTCCTGCCGTCGTATGTCAGCCCACAGTCAACAAAAAAGGCATCATCCATGTCAGTGTATAGCCGGGTTTGCATACGCTCGATGTAACGCCGCTGCTGCCCGTTAATGGTTCGCTCCACTACACAATAGAGAGCGTCCTCGGTATCTTCGGCAATGCTGCATAGGGATTCATATCGGCCAGCGCCCGGGTGTAGGTGCCACGCCGCAACCTGCTGATCACGCATGTATGTGAGACCGAGAAGAGCGCCGTCATTACGGGCGCACCAGACAACGGACATCGGTGTAATTGAGAAGGCCCAATCAACAATTTGAAAGCCAACAAAGAAATGGTTGGCAAGAATGGTCAGGTCAGAGCCCTGGAACCCATCGACGTCGAACGAATAGGCCAGATCGCGCACTGCGCCGCCCTTCTGCTGGATGAATAGCGCGACGTTGCTGATAGCTATCGGCTGTACATGGCTGGCGCCGTTCTGTCCCTGGCTGGCAAATTGGAAGGCTGATGGTGTTAACGTGCCCTGCTGGTTGCCGTTTACCTTGTATTCCCCGCCGCTGGTAAGCGCCACCAGAGATCCAACATCGATCAGATGGCGGATCTGGTTAAGCTGGCGCCCGGCGTAGGTGTAGGTGATCGCGTCATCGTCAACGGTTGGGTTTGATGTGCCAAAGTCTTTATAGTCACCGCTACGGCTAGTCCATATTGTTTGCGGCTGGCTTCGGGATCCGGCAAACATCAGCCGTTGCTGGAAATAAACGACAGTGCCTGGATAACCGGCATCGTTATTCCATGCGTAATGCGCCCATTTGTAGGTTGCTGAGGATTCACCAACCACCTGCCCGGGAAGTTCAATCTCACCATTCTTGCGGACCACGACGTCGGCGGTGGCCGTCAGGCCATCACCACTAACGGCAGTGATGCGGCAAATACCGCGACCAGAATGCAAATAGCGCCACTTGACACCATAGGCATCAGAACCGGCAACAGCCCAACCGTCCCAACTATCGCCTGTGGTATGAGACGGTGCCACCGGTCCAGTATGGCTGCGCTCGCCAACATCGACACATCGATAATAGTTTTCCTGATACCGGCAAATGTTATCCAGGCTAACGGCTTCTCCAGTAACCCATCGGCCTACCGTATCAACGTTTTTCTGCTCCATGTAGAACAGACTGCCAACGTGCCAGCTTTTGAATATTGAAGAACTGGCCGTCAACGTTACCGTGCCGCTTGTTGCGCTGGCGTATACGGTGATCGCCTCGTCAATATTGACGTTGTCGAATGGGCCGCTGACTGTAACCACCGCCGCGGTGCGCCAATCATCATGAGCGTATCGTTGGATCTCCATCGGCGGATAGTTGGGGTGGCAGACTGTCATCACATCTGCGCTCTGCGTGTACTTCAGCAGATCGATATCACCTGCAGCCCATGGCGTTGCCACATCTACAGGCTGTCCAGTGCTGGCCCCGGATGAGTAAACAACCTGAGCACCATCCATGAACACGCGGAAATAGTGGTCACCGACTTCTAGCACATAGGTTTGCTCGGTGTTGAACTGAAACGGAATCAGCCGGCACTTGCGATCGGAATATTTGGCTGGCGCCACGTAACGTGTACCAGGGCGATTTTCTACGCCACCATATTGGCGGACGATGAAGTTACGGCAGCGGCGCAGCGAGGTTTGGTATTTCTCCAGGTCAACGCGACCGTAAAGGCTGGGCGACACTTCGCCGCCGGCAAAGGATGGCTGGATCAGGCTGGTTGTCATTATGATGCCCTCAGGTCAGAAACCTCAGACCACGGCGCCGGCGGCTCCTGAGTTTCATTCATGCTCAATGTGGAAGCCGAAGAAATGGTTAGCTGGTACTTCTGCTCGGCACGGTTGCCAAGGTTTGCATCGCCAGTGATCTGCATGTTGATTTCGGCGGCCAGGCGCCAGGCGAGCGCGTCGCGGAATTCCGCGTCAAACATATTGGGGTCGGTAACTTTTGATACATAGCGCAGCCATGCTTTTGGCAGGTCTGTCAGTATTAAGCGTCCGGTGCCGTTTTCATCAGAACCAACCTCATACGGAACGCGTTGTTCCGGCGTAACGAATCGTTCCCCGCCCGGAGAGACTATCGCGACAATGCGCATGCAGTCGGTTGGGTATCGGTAGCTGTATTGCCAATCAGGTTGCTCGATATCCAGATCGGCAAGTGCCACGCGCTTAGTGGCAAAACGCCATGGGAAATCAGCAAGCACAGCATCGCGGCAATCCTCATAGAAAAGATTGCATACAGCGGCTTCTTTGCTCTTTTCGGTGAGGCTGGCGATCACCCGGCTATTGCCAAGTCGACCAAGAGCCACGTTGCAGATCTGGATAACGGATGCCATTACTCGCCCCCGGCTTCGCCATAGAGAGTGTCGGCAGCAGAACGCTGCGGTGCGGCGGCCGGTTCAACGCCAATATCGGTGAATTGCAGATCAACGCTGCTTTCGGCCTTGTCACCTTCAGTGCGCGTAGAGACAGACAGCACTTTAGCCATACCGCCGACAGTAACTACCTCTCCCACTTTTGGTAATGGGATCCCCAGCTTTTCAAGCGTGTCATTGTTCAACGTGAAGCGAAGCCCCCACGGGTATTCGTCGCGCGTTTCCGGCTTGCCGCCTTCGCTTTCGTAGGTGTCAGTGCCGATCTTGAGGTTTACGGTTTTCATGCGAGGACTCCAGGGAAGAAAGGGGCCGAAGCCCCTTTGAGATTAAATGCCTAACTCTTTGCGCTTTTCATCGATAGCCGCCTGCAACTTAGCCGCGCCAGTGTTGAAGTGCGGTTTCTCGTTGAACAGCTCTTCATACTGCTGGCGAAGCGTTTCCAGGTTAGCGCTGTCGTCGCCGCTACCTTCGCCGCCCTCTTCCAGCGGATTTCCGGAACCATCGATCAGTTGCAGGTTGTCGCCAGCCTTACCGCTGTACTCGATAGTTTCGCCCTCTTCCAGCAGATGACCGTTGATGAATGACTTCCGTGTGACGCGGTACATTTTCGTTTGTGACATGTCACGCCCCATTAAACGGTGATTTGGAAGGCGCTTGCGTAGCTGCGTTGTGCATCAGCATCCAGAAGCAGACCAGCAGTGAAAGCACCGGCGGTAAGCGGGCCAGTTGCCACGGTGTAGTTAACGCGCAGGTAGCGCTGCACTCCGTGCGGAACGGTGCCTACATAGCGATAACCAACCTTCAAATCAGCAACGGCAATCGCTCCTGTTTGCAGCAACGTGGTAGCGCTGGCGAAATCGCTGGTCTTTGAAGTTTGCAGGCTGATTGTCACGGTAGCTGAACCGCCAGCCGCGCCATTGGTTGCCACTTGGGCAAAGAACTCCACCGGGTAACCTGGGCCAATGTCACGAACATCGTTACCGGCGTACAGCGGGCCGAGATCGATAACATCAGTAGAAGGCGCGGTTGCCGTAACAGCCTGCGCCTGCGAGAACATATTGAGATAGTCGAGGATCATTTTGTCTCTCCATCAATGAAAAAGGAGAGCCGCACCCGGCGGCTCAGCCGGGATTAAGAAACCTGTGATTCGGTGCTCAGCAGAGCATCGCAAGTGCGCACTGGAACACCACGGAAAGAGGTCCAGAAGATACCCTCAGTTTCTTTCACGGTGATCGCCAGTGATGCTTTATCGGTCGCCTGAATGTCCAGGTACTCTGCTGCATCACGGTTCATGTAGAACACAGCCTTACCCATCTGCAGGTTAGGGATGCGGTGCAGCGCCTGAACCATCAGTTTGGCCAAGTTCGGGCCGTCGTCGGCACCCAGCTTGGTCGTATCGATATTGGCGATGCGCACGGCATAACGCCAGTCGCGAACGGTCAGGCCGTTATCCCACTTGTAGTGGGTACGATAGCCTTGATACTGGCCGCCATTTGCATCTTTCAGGGTTTGTTCGCCAAGGTCGTTGTGGCTCAACCCAGCTTTTTGCCCTTTAGGGAAAATGCCGTGCACGGTATTGCTGCCCCACACTACCAACCAGATGGAGGTCAGGTTCGAACCCGTGCCACCTGCATCAACGATGTTCTGCGCGTTCTTTGCAGACTTGTCGTTATAACGAGCCGACAAGCCAGTGAACCGCTGCGGGCTTACGCGAGTGTCGCCGTAGAAGATGGTTTCAGCCATCGCCTGGTTCATTGCTTCCAGGAAGGCGTTATCTTCTGATAGACGGAACTCTGAAGAGTTGCCATTCAGGTCTGCCAGAGACTTGTCAATCTCGGCATACGTTTCCAACATGCCGGTGCTATCGGTTACCTGGGCAGTAGTTGATTTGCTGGATGGTACGCCGTAGTTCAGCAGGCGCCATGTTGCTGCCGGCAGGCCGGTGCGCACAGTGGTGCGGTGACCAGTAGGCAAGTTGCCTTCAACAAACAACATGTCGGTTAAAACAGGGTTTGTCTGCGAAAGCAGCTCTACGATGGTTGGGACTTTACCATCGGGATCGGTGCGCTTTGCCCAGTCTGCTAGCGTCAGCGCGTTAGTGCCTTTAATAGCCATTCGGTATTACTCCTTATTGCCGTATAGAATGTCGGCCGCGCTACGCTGACCGCCTTGATTTGGCACGACGAAGCTGTCTTCAGCCATCGACTTGCCGACTTTTGCACAGAAGCGAACCAGTGCCGGGTGATTGCCCAGACCGCTCGCATTCAGGTATTCACGTAACTCAGGGTTGCCAAACTGATCAAGCGCTCGTTGTGCCAAACCAACGCTAGCGTTGAACTTGTCGCCGCCGATTTCTTTGTCGGCCTTGACCTGCTCGCCCCACTCAGCGATCTGCTTGCTCCAGGCTTCAGCCTGTTGCTGCTGGATCTGTGGGTAGATGTCGACCAACTTCTGCGCCTGCTCTTGGGTTAGGCCCAATTCTTTGGCGATTGGCTCGAACACGGACAGGGCGTTGGCGTCCAGCTCTTGGCCTTCTGGTGCTGCGAACTCGTATTTCTCCGGAGCTGCTGGCTTCTTGTCCTTCTCTGCCTTATCAGCCGCATCCTTTTCTGCCTTCTCTGCAGCGAGTTCTTCATCGGTTTTCTCGGCGGCCGGAGTATCACCATTGGAAGAATCGCCAGAAGCAGTCCCGTCTGCCGGGGTATCAACAGCAGCGGCAGGAGTTGTCCCGCCACCACCATCACCACCGTCGGCTGGTGTTTCACTGCACAGGCGGTGATGCATTAAACGTTCGAACAAATTCATGTGGCGCCTCTTAGCTTGTTGCGATGATGCCGGCAGTACGCAGGCTTGCCAGCAGCGCGTTGTATTCGGCCTGAGTTGGTGCGGCTGCTGCGTTTGCTACCGCTGCGCCCTGCTTCACACCACCAACAACAGATGCGGTAGCTGCAGGAGGTGCGAACGTTGTCGGTTTATCAGTGATGTCGTCCCATGCCAAAGACGAGCCGCCACCGCTTAATACCTGAACGACTTGCACGCCGCCGTCATTCCGGATCACTTTCTGGCGTTGTGTTGCCATAATTAGCCTCTCTGTCTTTCTCGGCCTCGGCGGCCATCTTTAGGTACAGTTCAGGGCAGAACTTCAACACGTCGTTGAATAGCGCCAGCCCTGAATTGCGGTTACCTTCATTGAAAATTGTGCTGTTAACTTCGCCGGTGAATGAGATGCGAAAAACACCAGCTTGATCGAGAAGCCCCCAAACGAAACGGCGGCCACTCTCTGTTGCCATCACCTGCTTCACGTCTTCCGCGTGGCGCTGCTGCAACTGTTCGCGAGTCATCATTGCTGCGCCACTTGGCCTTGCTGCATGGCCTGTTGAATACTGGTCAGCAAGTTAGGATCGCCAGTTCCGGCCTGGCTGAGTGTCTTCGCGATATCAGCGGCACCAGTGCCCATCTGTAGGCTCTGCGCTGCCTGCTGCTGCTGCGCGCGCTGTTCACGCTCTGCCTGCACCTGCTCATCAGATTTGGTAATGGTGGTAGGCACGCCAAGCATGTCGCCGTACTCATCAATCGCCTGGTCAACATCAAGCTTGTCAGCAGCCTGCTGGAATCCGGCTGCGGCCATGTTCCCGATGAAGCCAACAAAGCGCTCGATGGAGCCAATCCCCACAGCTTTCTGGGCCTGAGCCATCACGCTGGTGTATTCCACGCGCAGCGGTTGGCCCTGCAACTCTTCAGGTGGCGGTGGCAACATGCCGCGGCGGTTCATGATGTTGAAGATTCGATCGATCGCAGGGTCGAGCAGCTCATCATTCAGGCGGTCGAGCACCGGACCGATCTGCAGCATCTTCTCGTCGCGCATCTCGTTGACGGCTTCGATCGGCATGCTACGGGTGTTGATGTTGCTGAACATATTGAACAGCGGCACGAAGTAGCATTCGTTGGTGAGCTGGCGCCCGTCCTGAATGCTTTCGAGCAATTCGCTAATGCGCGGGTTTATTTCGTATACCGGCTTAAATCCCTGGGTATCTCCAGCACCGTTGTAGTAGGTCACATCACCAGGCAGCAGGGATAGGCGCTCATTCTTCATGGAGCTTGGCGCCATCATCGGCGGGTTGACCAGCTTGTCGATTGCCTGGTCTTTGCGCTTCTGCTGTAGCTGCAGCGCCTTCACGCCACCAAGCGCCAGAATGCCTGGGCACGATGATCCGTAAGCATCCTCGCCGTTAATGTCCCAACGCGGCACAAGTATCGGCATTTCATCAAAGCCAGATTCGCTCAGCAGTTTGTCACCAGAGCCGCCAGGCTCGTAATAAACAGAGCTGTATCGCTTGTTCTTCGAATTCAGCTTTCCGGTGTCGCGGTTGGTGTTCGGCAATACTGCATGCACCACCTCGAACCATGTTTCATATGCGCCGGTATCCCATGCGGATTTAACGCTGTCGCTGACGTTTTCCAGACCGAACTTGGCCACCAGTTGGCGGCAGGTCATCGAGAACTTACGGAAAACGGTATCTACCTGCAGGCGATCGCTGTTCGAGATGTAGTAACTCCCGATCGGCAGAACATGCGTGCGGATCACGTCTTCATCATCTTCCAGTATGGAAATAGCACCGGTGGCAAACGTGCCCAGGTAGCGATAGAGAACAGTCAGCGACTGGTACCAGTTCGATTTGTTCATCACGTCGTTCATCAGTTCAACGACCTGAGAGAGCCACATCTTGACCGGCCAGCTATCCATCAACTGTTTGTTCGGCGTGTTCAGTGAGAACCATGGGCGCGTTGGGCTGGTGATGCCGGACAACATGCCTGATTCGAGAGTGCGTGAAGCAAGGCCGCCGGTAGGGTCAACAACCTTGGTGTTGCGTTTGTTGCGCCCGGCGTCGGTAGTCAGGAAGCGCCCGCAGTTAGGCAGAATGAAATCGCTGAGTTCTTTCCAGTGCGCGTCATACGTCGATCGGGCAGTAACCAGTTGCGACAACTGATTTTGAAGGAACTGCTTGCGGGTTTCCTGTTCAGCCATGATTAGCCACCCAACAGAGTTTTGCCGGTGGTGCTGGCCTGCCCGGTTGCGCCTTGCGCCCCGGTGAGGATCGTGGACTGCTGACCGGCAGCAGCGCGGCGGCGAGCTTTGTCCTTGTCGGCGGCATCAACGACAGCGGCGTCCTGCGACTGTGGCGCAGCCTGTACCTGTGGAGCTGATGAAACCTTTGGCGAACTCATGCACATGCGCGTAACCCTCCCAAATAATTACCAATTAAACCATATGATGTTTATTTTGACTATTTTGTTGACGTTATAATCAAAACAAATTACCTTTATGGTAATCATTGAGAGCGCAAGCCGAGCCAGCCTCTATCACTTTACACAGTATAAAACTGGTATCGGTGCTCTCGATGATCTATCGCGAAGCTTCATCCGAACTTAAACAGGTGCCTATTGCTGGGGAGTATGTCGGTACTTGGTGGATGTGGCTTCGCGATAGCTGAGACCGTTAACACCCTAAAGCTGTGTGTACCACTTCGCCCGCCTCGCTGCGGGCATTTTTTTAACGAGGCCCCACCATGAATGACAAAGCAATCGAGCAGGAAATTCAGCTCAAAGGAAAAACCGCGCCACGTGTTACGCCTAACCATATCGAAAGCATCATTGACTTTGAGGCGTATTTTACTGCGCAAGACGGGTTAATGACCGCCAACCCAGACGCGGCACAGTATTCACCAAAGTCTCTTGATCTACTGACCTTCTGCGTCCTTACCCTGAAAAACGGATTTACCGTTACCGGCGAAAGCGCCTGCGCCAGCCCGGAGAACTTCGACGCGGCGATCGGGCGGAAGATTGCCCGCGACAACGCCGTGCAAAAAATCTGGATGCTGGAAGGTTATCTGCTCAAGCAGCATCTTTATCAACAATGCACAGATGAACGCATGTGTGAAAATTGCTACTCAGGGCAAGGAACCTGCCGGAATAAGTAATCTCATGAACAACAGTCAAGCCAGCAACCGCTGGCTTTTTTATGCATACGGATCGTAGTCAGTAACGGCGGCACCGCGCTTCTCGCCGGGCAGTGCATGCTGGCGCTTCATTACCGGGAATGCGAAAGTAAGCAAAAAAGCGTCCCCACAGCCAGGAGAGCGGCCTAACCGTTTTTTAATATCTTCTTTCGGTTCCATTTCTATTTTTCCGTCCACCCTAACTTTGTACTCAGCCGAGGATAAATCCTCTGCCGTCTCGCGCTCGTCAAGCGCACCACCTAACTTAAGCCATGTTTTACAGTTATTGAACATCTCTCCACGCTTGCGAGCCATCTGCGGATCACTCGATGCACTGCCGAATGGCACCAGTGTCCATGATCGGCCCCACCCTGACCCGATAGAGTGAAGCCCTGTACCATACCCGAAATCGATATGCACAGCGTCGACCTGATACTGGTCTTCATAATCGGCGATGCGCTTGGCCATTATTAGGTCGTCAGTGGTCTTGCTACCGCGCCATAGCAGTTTCGCATGCAGCCCGCGCCGCATGTAGATCACTGCGTCATCCGCGCCGGAGTACGCCGGGTCAACGCCAATGATTGTTGGGGCGTGCGCCACGTCGCGCTCGGTCACTATGCGCGCCAGAGCGGCATCGGTTAAGCCGGTGGGGATAAACTGCGTCTCCGAGGCATCCGGGAAAACGCCACGCACACGCACTTTGAAGAAGTCGCTATCCTCGCCGTTGTCCTGCTCCCACTTGGCGATCTGCTCTTTGTTGGTGCCTTCAACTGTGCGGCTGTCGATCTGCTTACCCTTCCAGCGGTGCCGGAACTTGCGGAAGCACTCGCGGAACCGGCCCATGTTGCGCGTCGGGTTTCCAAATGCCACCCAAATAATCTCTGTGCCCTCATCGGTCAGCGCCCCCTCGGCAACCTCCCATACCAGATCGGCAATGTTGGATGCCTCATCGAAAATCAGGATGATGCGCTTACCTTTGTTGTGAAGCCCGGCGAATGCCTCGGTGTTGTTCTCCGACCACGGAACGGCGTCAGCGCGCCATGATTTGGCGTGCGCTGGGTCATTGGCATAGATAGCGGTTGCCGTGCAGTTAAACCAGTCTTTGGTGATGGATAAGCGCTGCCACTTGGCGATCTCCGGCCAGGTCTTGGTGCGTAATTGGTTCTCGGTGTTGGCGGTAACTACTACCTTGCAGTCTTCGCAGGTATCCATGCCCCACTTCACCAGCATAGAGATCCAGGCAGATTTACCGATGCCGTGGCCAGATGCCCGGGAAATCAGTAACGGCTGGTGCCGAGTCTCCGGGTTTTGAAGGTGGGCGCCGATCTCATCGAATGCTTCCCCCTGCCACTGGCGCGGACCGGCGGAGTCGTGCAGCTCTGTTCCCTCTTCGCCCCACGGGAATGCATAGAGCGCATAGCCGTGCGGGTCATGCGTGAAGCTGGCGATATCCTCAACCAGTTGCTGCTCCAGAATCTCTTCGTCATCACTCACTTGGTGTTTTTCTCCAGTGCTCGCCGGCGGGCGTTAGCCATCCGGTCAGCCAGGGTCACGTTAACGTTGACGTCTACCCGCTCTTTGAATGCCTGCACATTGACGTGCTTACCGACCAACCCCAGCGCAGCTATAGCTGCCTTTGCATCGAATACGTACAGCGGCCGGCCTTTGTCATCGTGAATATGATTTCCCTTAGCATCAGTGAAAGGCTCTATTTCCTGCATGCAGCGCTCATGGATTTTTACCGACTGCTTCAAAACATAATCAGCATCGATCTTCACGCGCTTGTTGCGGTGCTCCATCAGCTCCGCGATCCGGGCCTGAACCTTTGGGTTGTCCATATGGCGCGACGCGGACACGGCCGCATTTTTGTAACCAGCAGCGGCCGCCGCCGCCGTCTGGTTGTCCGGGTTCTTGATGTACTCTTGGCAGAAACGTTCCATCTGCGCGTTAAGTTTACCGTCTTTAGCCATAATAATTACCTCCTTGGTAACATAATAACACGCAGTGAAAAACCGCCAAGAGGCGGACATTGTGCTGTGTGACTTGTCGTGACTCGTCACGCTTTATTATGTGACACGTCACAGCGTCTTTAACATCAGGTCACGCCATATCTGCGTTTGACCGCAGGCCGCTTCGCCATTGCGGAAACATCCGCCAGCCGGGCCGGGCATCGACTCTCCGCACTGGCATTTATGGCTGGCCAGTTCTGCAAGCTGCCGCTTTAGCTGGTTGATGTCCTGCACCGCCAGCAGTTCGAAATATTCATCGACGCTGTACGGGTCTTTGCCTGGACGCCGTGCCACGCAGTTAGCCTGGATCTGTTCGAAGATGTGATCGCTAACCTCGAACGTAATCCGGTGCCGGCCGCTTGCAGCGACGCTGCTCGCCGCTTCTCTTTCACGTTTACGCTGTGCGCGCTTACGGTCGCGGGCATCAGCCCTGCGCTTCTCTTCGGTCTTGGTCATTGTCAGCACTTTTGTTTCCTTCTTAAAACAGCTCGAAATCGTCGTCAAACTTGTCTGCGTGTTTCTCTACTGACTGTGAAGCAAGATAGAAATGTATGCCTTCATAAAGCGAGGTTGGCCGCTCAAGTTCGAGTATGAACACGTTTTGATATGTTCTGCCGAGCCAATAGCCACCGCCGTACTCCTTGAGGCGCTGGAAGAACACCCAGCCACCTTCTACGAAATTGGGAAGAGTTTCGCCGCGATAGACGACTTGATAGCCGAGTCCGTTTTTTGTTGTCATGCTTACACCACAATAAATACTGTTTATGCATACAGTATAATTATGGTTGAGCGGGAGTCAATTGCCACCCTCCGGTGCTGCTGCCTGAATAAGCGATAGGACATACTCAGCTTGCTGGTCTTCGATAACGCTGCAGTCCTTGTACATGAGAATTTTAGCGCCCGTTGATTCATCGAGCCGCCAGTCTGCTGGCAACTTGCAACCACCACTTACAGGTTGAGCCAGCATTGCGGCGCGGCAGGCGTTCCAGCCAAACTTGTAGGCGACGTTAATAGAGTCGCACGGTTCGTGGCTCTCCATTTTGACAATTGCTTGACGCGTACTGATTGCTCCCGGCACTGCTGGCGCACGTGTAAGCTCTGGGTTTACACGTGGCGCTGGCGATCGGGATACCGCTATATAACAGTCTTCGCAAAGGCCATCTACCGAATAGCCAATAATCGGGCCATTGCAGTTTTTATTCTTGCAACAGCGACGCGCTACATCAGCCGCCTCCGGCTGCGCCTCCCGGTTAGCCAGGAGTTCGCGGGCCATTGCAGCAGCATCGCCGCATTGAGTGTGATCAGTTTCTACGATTTGGCGCAGCTCTTCAGTCGTTAGTGTCTGTG
>Ga0209281_1000847_pt1 | contig 27156 bp, 25 predicted proteins | sample MedtruBG_FD_187514 | JGI IMG/M metagenome (GOLD analysis project Ga0209281, IMG submission 187514) | Root nodule microbial communities of legume samples collected from California, USA - Medicago truncatula BG (SPAdes) (version 2) | ecosystem: Host-associated > Plants > Roots > Nodule | place... | reverse complement strand
GTAGCCGCGGTCGAACTGCATGCCGTCGACGACTTCGAGCTCGGTCTCGGCGGTCTTGGCTTCTTCAACCGTGATGACGCCTTCGTTGCCGACCTTCTGCATCGCTTCCGCAATGTCGAGACCGATGGTCGGTCGCGTGACAGCCTTCGAAAGCAGCGGCTTGAATGGTCTGGGCTATGCTCGCGGCGGCTACTTCGCTCCGAGCGTTGCGGCAAAGCCGCTTTAAGAGCCCACAGAAGCTGGTCAGCTACTTCGGGCTCAATCCGCGGGTTCGCCAGTCGGGACTTGCTGCTGCTCGTTACGGACGCATCAGCAAGATTGGCCCAGCCATGCGCAGGCCATGCTGGTGGAGGCAGCATGGGCGGCAGCAAAAGCGCCGGGGCCGCTGCACGCCTTCTTCGTCCGAATCAGAGCCAGACGCCGCCACCCGCGTCGCAGTCGTCGCAGTGGCTCGCAAGCTCACGGTTCTGGTCTGGCATATGTTGACCAAGCAGGCCGACTATTTCTTGGCTCGCCCAAGTCTCGTCGCACACAAAATGCGCGTGATGGAATTGCAGACCGGGAAAGCTCAGAAAAAGGGGAACAAACCCGGCCCTGCCCACGCCTACAACGTCGAGAAGCTCCGTGACCAGGAGAGGCGCGTCGCTGAGCAAGCACAAAGAGGCTACGAACGTTTTGTCGAGACCTGGCGTCCGCGCCCGCCTGATGAAAAGGCGCGCGGACGCCTCAATCCGGCACGGCTTGAATGAGGTGGCCTGGCGACGCTTTCAGCCGATGCACCGGGCTTCACCTCGAGGTCGTCCGCGCATCAGAAAAGTACCATATTTTTGAGGGGAGCGCTTGTCGGCGCACGCCCTTGGGAAAGGCGAAGAATGGAATGACATGTTGTTGATCCCCACGGCCCGCTCGTCTCGTACGACGGTCCAGAGGCGGCCGGTTTTGGTCTTGCCGCGTCCGGGATCAAGACCGGAACGGGTGTATCGTCGGCATGCACCGTCTCGCCTGCCCGGACGTGGGCGCCGATCCTGTCACTCAGGATCTTGAGCAGTGCCGCCATTGCCCCGACCCACCCGGCAAGCGTCGAACGATCGAGGTCGATGCCCTCTCGAGCAAAGATGTCGCTCTGGCGATGCAAGGGAAGATGGTCGCAGTATTTGGAGACCAGAACGTGGGCGAGCAGGTTGAGGCCAGGGCGGCCGCGTTCGATCGTCGGCAGGTGGTCCGGCAAGGGCTTACGCCCCAAGGCAGGCTTCGTCTTCGCGGTAAGGGTTGGCGGGGAGACCGATGAACGGTCCTGTGTCTGTTCGACGTCCGCCTGCCGCCTCACTCCGGCTCGGTGTTCGTCTTCGCGGCCGGCGAGCAGCTACCGGCATTCTGCACCGATTTTCGTTGCGAGGGTCGCTTGTCCTTGGCACCCATGTCGGTTGCACCGTGCAGATCTCGCCCCTCCGACGCGGCAAGAGTCTGAATGCATCTACAACGATGATCGGAGCGACTCGGGTACCAGGCGCAAACTCCCTCCTTCGAAGGAAGAAGGAGAATGCGTCGCGGTATCAGGTCGCGCCGAGCTCGTTCTTGAGTCGGAAGCGGTGCTCGCCAGTTTACGTTGCAGAGCTGCGTGGGCCAGCAGAAGAGATCGGCTTGACGCTTCATCCATAATCCAATAAAATATATTACAATGTAATTCGAAGAGGACTTCTATGTCGCCCGCACCTATTGGATTCGGAGTGATCACGCCGTCTGAGAATAATGTCGTGGAAAGCGATTTTCCTCGCCTCGGCCTTGACGGGGTCCGGTTCCACTTTCATCGAGTCGAAAATGAGGGGGACGACTACGAACAGTTCGCTGGCATGAAGGTGAAGTCGGGGGAAGCAGCGAAACTGCTTAGTCATGCGCGCCGCACCAAGGCTATCGCCCTAGCATGTACTGCGGGTAGCTTCCTTGAAAGAGTTGGCAAGACCATTGAAGATGCTTCCGGGCTGCCTGCTGTGACCACGGCCGGAAGTGTAATAGCGGCGCTGCGCGCGCTGGGACTGAAACGGCTCGCGGTGTTCACTCCAGATGAGGAATGGGTATCGTGGCGACTGGTTACTTTCTTGGAGGGGCATGATTTTTTCGTCTCCCACCTCAGCTGGGGCTACGACATGTACGCTACAGACGTCGAGGATTGCTGGGAGCCAATTAACGACTGGGTGGCGCCTCAGGTCCCACCTGACGTGGACGGAGTATTCATCTCGTGCACCAACTTCACGTGGCTTCGCGGTATTGCTCCGTTGGAAGAGCGAATCGCGCGGCCGGTTGTTACAAGCAATCTCGCTACACTTTGGCAACTGCTGCACAAGATAGGAGCAGGCGACCGCCTCCCTAGAGGCCTCGCGCGTCTATGCAAGGTCAAGCCTGTTATCTAGAGCGAAGCTGACACCTTGACTGCTGGACGGGTTATCTACCGTGAATCCTTTGGTCCCGCAAGCGCCATCCATGGCACGAGTTCGTTGAACAACGGCCGAAAGTTCGCGGTCTATGCAGCAACCGACGTGAAGAAGGTTAGAAGATATGAAGGTAGCAGTGCTCGGTGCCGGTGTAGTCGGTAGCGCAACGGCCTACATGCTGGCAAGGGATGGACACGAAGTTTCCGTCATCGACCGCTGCGATCGTCCAGGGATGGAAACCAGTTTCGCGAATGGGGGCCTGATGACGCCTAGCGACTCTAGTCCATGGAACTCCCCAGGCACCGTCAGGCGACTTGGGAAGATGTTGTTTGACAGCCACTCAACGCTGAAGATAAATCCGGGCGCGGTACCGTCAATTGTAGGTTGGGGCCTCAAGTTTTTGGCGAACTCGACGACGGCGCGGCATAAGGCCAACATGGTTGCGAATATCAGAATTGCCAGTCTGAGCTTGGAGACGTTACGCAGTATCCGCCAAGCTACGACCCTGAACTACGATCAAACCACGCGTGGGACGATGCGGGCGTTTCCTCGTGACGGCCGCATGGCAAGGTTCGTGCAAATGTGTCGCGAGATGGAGGAATGGGGTGTTAAGTTCGAAGTTCTCAACCAAGAACAAATCTTGGAGAAAGAACCGTGTTTGAAGGACGTTATCGATCGCTACGTCGGCGCGGTATTCTTTCCGGACGATGAAAGCGGCGACGCACACAAATTCACGAGCGAAATGGCTCGTCTTGCGACAGAGTTGGGTGCTCGGTTTCTGATGAATACCAGCGTGCTGGAGATAGTGAAGCAATCCTCATCCCGAATTTCACATGTGAGAACCTCCAACGGTGACCTACGTGCAGATGCCTACGTGCTCTCCCTCGGTAGTTACAGCCCAATCCTCACCCGAACACTTGGTATCCACCTGCCGATTGTGCCTGTCAAAGGATACTCTGTGACACTGCCCCTGAATGGATGGAACGGCGGACCAACGCGGCCTGTTATGGACGACGGCTTTCATGCTATGATGGTTCCTATGGGTGACCGCTTGCGCATGGGAGGCAAAGCCGAATTCGCACGGTACAACACAGAGGTAGATCCCAAAGAGGGTCGACGAGTCCTCAATGACATTCTCAAGATATTGCCGGCTATGGCCTCACACGTCGACGTCGAATCAGCATCCAGCTGGTCGGGTTTGCGCCCGATGACGCCTGGAGGGCCCCCTATCGTGGGGCCTACACCTTACAATAACCTTTTCCTAAATACCGGCCATGGCCCGCTTGGATGGACGATGTCCTGCGGCTCGGCAAAGATCGCAGCGGATTTTATCACCCACGGTCGTGTGTTGAGTAATAGCGTCGACCCCAGAAATTACGCACTTTGAATGTTCGGGTCCCAGCGGGAACCCTATCCATCATTGAAGGCGATGCGCCGTGGCAGCATTGATCGCAACCTTCGATTTGCCCACCGAGCGCAGCGGTCCAGCACAATTCGATCGCCGCCCAGACGCTGCGCTGACCAGTCGTCAGCGATGTGTGTCGGGCACGATAGGCCTCGCCGTAACGACGGAAGTAGAGGCGTTTCGGGCGGTCATGCTTACCGGACAAATGACGGCGGCCGCTGAACTTATGATGGTGACCCAGCCTGCCATTACCAGACCCAGCCTGCCATCAGCCGCCTCATAAAGGGCTTTGAGCATGCGACTAAGTTGCAACTGTTCGAGAGGCGAGGAAACCACATTGTTCCAACGCAGGAGGCAAAAAACTCTCTGGAAAGAGGTCGACCGGGCGTTTACCGGGCTCAATCACATCGTCAATCTGGCGGCAGACATCAGCCGACAAGCGGCGGGTACCCTTCGAATTGTAGCGATGCCGCTCTGGCAAACGGTACCGTGAGTAACCAGCCGCTCGAACGGCAGATTTACACTAGATTGGCCCCAAGCTCAAAGTGCCGGACAAACCGGCAGCGTTGAGGTATTTTCGTATGCGTGGATCGACCCGAACATCGTTCCTTTTGTACGATCCGCAAACCGCCAATTGTTCCTTCAGATCAACGGTTCGACCAAGATACTTCCAGGCGATTGGAGCGGCGAATGGCTGCCGGTAGACCTGTGAAGTCATTCCGAAGGTTAGGCCTGTGAGAATATCCAGACTTTTTCGGTACGAAGGATAGAGAATGGATTCCACGATGGTGTCCGCCGACAGCGTTTCGAACTCGAGCAGGAAAATGCAGTTTCCGAGAAATGTGGCCATCCCTTCGTACTTGAGAATTTCCTTCACTTCCTCGTGCGGCCCGGTTCGCTCGATTGCTTTGCTGCAAACCCTTCCCTCCTGTTCGTAGAGATAGACCAGCGAACGGGTGACCTCATCTGGATCGGACGGAATAAGGAAATGAGTATGATAATAGCCGAGCATGGTTCGCAGCCGCTTCAAATCCCCTGGAAAAGCGCGATCAATCAATGAGGTCATTCGGTCGCGACCGGATGCTTCCTTCAGCCGTGGCGGTGGTCCAATTTCTCTGGCGGGATCGATGAGTTCATTGACGTCAACGCCGAACCCCTGGGCGATCCGTTGAAGATTGTGGTGAGACGGCCGAACCTGTCCGGTGAGGTATCTGTCGAACTGTTGCCTGTTGAGACCAAGCATGCGGCACACTTCCGAAACGGAGCGATAGTGCGCGCACAGGCTACGAAGTTTTTCTGAGAAGGTGTTGCTCAACAGTCGAATTCCTTGCGCTACTTTGCGCACAATCGCGAAATGAGACACAAAGTCAATGAAAAACGCGCGATTGTTGACGAAGAGTGACGCGCCTAGTGTGCTCGCAAGATCGTGCAAAAGATCAAGGGAACGAGTTAGGCACATGATGAACAATCTGGATACAATCACCCGGCGGAGACTCCTTCAGGTATCGGCCGCAGCCGCAACTATATCCGCCCTAGGAACGCCTTCGCGCGCTGACACGCCGAAGCGCGGCGGACGGATGGTGCTTGCCTCCCGTGAAGGGTCGACAACCGATTCCACGGACCCCGGCCTACTTACCAACAGCTATCAATGGTACCTGGCCTATGCCTACACCAGCACGCTGACGGAGATACTACCCTACGGCTCTGTGGGCCCTGCTCTCGCAGAGGCATGGGACAGCTCCGACGCCCAGACCTGGAGCTTCAAGCTACGCAAGAGCGTGACCTTCCACAGCGGCAAGCCGATGACCTCGGCCGATGTGGTGGCCTCTATAAACCATCACCGGACCAAGGACTCGACTTCGTTCGTCGCGCCCATCGCGAAGCAGATCGTGGAGCTCAAGGTCGACGGCCCTCATGGCGTCATCATGAAACTCGCTCAGCCGAACGCCGATTTTCCTGCTAGCCTGAACACGGCCGGCTTCACGATCTATCCCGCTTCAGGGGACGGCATCGATTGGCAGTCACGCGACGGCACCGGAGGCTATGTCCTCAAGGAACACGAACCCGGCGTACGGTCGTTCCTGATCCGCAATCCAAACTATTGGCGGGACGACCGCGCCTTTGCCGACGAGGTGGAGTTGTTGACCATCGCCGACGCAACAGCGCGGATCAACGCGCTGTTGACAGGCCAGGTGAACGCCATCGATGCGGTCGACCTCAAGACCGTTTCAATGTTGCAACGGCAGTCGGGGATAACCGTCGAGGAAAGCGCGGGACCGCTTCACTACTCGTTTCCGATGCGAGTGGACCTCGACCCGTTCAAGGACGTCAATGTCCGACTGGCGATGAAGCACGCGATTAACCGCCAGGAGATATTGGACAAGATTCTACTTGGGCATGGCACGATCGGCAACGATACCCCGATCGGCCCGTCCTACAGGTACTATGATAGTTCGCTGGCTCAGAACGGGTATGATCCCGAAAAGGCGAAGTTCCATCTAAAGAAGGCGGGAATGTCCAGCCTGGATATCGACCTCAGCACTTCTGAAGCGGCATTCGCGGGCGCAACAGATGCGGCTATCCTGTTCGCCGAACAGGCGCGTCCGGCTTCCATCAACATCAACGTGATCCGTGAGCCCGATGACGGCTACTGGGACAACATCTGGCTCAAAAAGCCAATCTGCGCTGCATATTGGGGAGGATACTCCACGGAAAGCGAAATGTTGGCTATTGGCTATGCGCCGGGGGCACCGTGGAATGATACGTTCTGGTCTGATCCGCATTTCGAAAAGCTCCGCCTCGAAGCCGCCGCCGAACTGGACGCGAGCAAGCGGAAAGCAATGTACAGCGAATTGCAGACGATTCTTCGGGACGATGGCGGCTCACTGATCTTCGCTTTCGCCAACAGCGTGACAGCAAGAAATCAATCGATCGCGCACGGGCCTGTCGGTTCCAAGGCCTTCGATGGAAGCCGCATTGCAGAGCGGTGGTGGCTGGTGTGATGGCCTCAACCCATAACGGCGCAGCGGCATCCCGAATTCGGATTGGAAAATGAGCTACGGAATTTATATCGGCAAGAATCACACCGCCGACAGCGTCGCCTATTTGGCGGGTTACGGAGACGAACCCTCCAGCCATTGGCTCGACGTGGTTGAACGAAAACAGCATCCCGAGGGGGCTACGATTAAGGTTGGTGTCACGGCCCACGCCGATTTACCAGGGCTTTTGAGTGAGATACCGCAAGCGCGAGAGACGGCAAGACATATTCGGGTCAACTACAGCTCCTACAAAGGCACGCCTGCACCGCTGACCAACGGCGGCCTGAACGAATACGGCGTGGCGGTGCGAGATATCTGGTCGCCATCGCGGCCCGAGTTGGTGGCTATGACACCGAAGGACCAAACAGGCCCAAACTACAGTGATCTTTCTCGCATCGTGCTTGAGCGGGCCAAAACAGCCGTCGAGGGCGTAAGACTGATAGGCGAGTTGATTGCTGAGCACGGCCACAGCACGTATGGCGGAAATTCCAACATCATCGCGGATTCGAACGAAGCGTGGGTCGTCATCCAGTTCGCGGGGGGACAAGGGCTTTGGGCGGCAGAGCGGCTCAACGATGATACTATCAGGGCCTCAAGACCTGGTTATATCGGCACCATTCCCGTCGAGCAGCCCGACTCACCAGACTTTCTCTACTCGCCGAATCTCGTCACCTTCGCAACCGCTCAAGGCTGGTACGATCATGCATCGGGCGAGCCCTTCAACGTCGACAAGGTCTATGGCGATGGAAAAGGAAAGTGGGACGGCGTCAAATGGATCGAAGACGAGCTGACATCCTTAGCAAAACGACCCGAGAAGATCGCCATCGAAGATGTGATTTGGGCCGTCAGAACCGAGCGCCTGACCGGAGACACTGCCGGGTATGGCCAAGTTGTTCCGCTCATTGACGCTCATCATCCTGAGTTGCGGATGTTGTGGCATACACAAGTCGCCGCGGTCGCCGCCCCTTTCGTACCGGTGTTCATGGGCGTTAGTGAAATTCCGCCGGAGTTTCAAATTCACCGATACCTTACCGACGGCGAGGCAGAAAGGTTTCTTGACGTCCGGCATTCGGACGACAAGGTCTCGCTGGTCCCTCAGGACATCGAAGCCACGCGCTCTGCGAGCTATATCTTTAAGCGGCTCTTGAATCTCGTTCTTCGTCATAGCGAGGTGTTCCTCCCCGAAGTGACAGCACTTTGGAGGGCCTGCGAGCGGAAGCTCTTGCAAACGAGCATCGATGTCTCGAAGGCGGCTCGGATCTTGCTTGATGCTGGTGAACCTGACTTGGCAGCCAGGTATCTGACCTATTACACCAATACAGAACTCGTGAAAGCTCTAGATACTGCGCAGGAGCTTGCCGCCGCTTTGGATATCCGGAGCCGGGCTCTCTACGGGATCAATGCGGGAAGCAAGCCGCTGGGTCCGGAGCAAGTATGGTGATGATTGGTGCCAACCGAATGACTACGGTCCCCTACATCAACGGTCGGGATTGCCAATGCTCGCTATCCTGACCACGATCTTTGAACGGTTGGCAATGGCCGTACTCACGCTGCTCATTGTTTCGGTGCTGATATTCTCGTCAGTCGCGCTGTTACCCGGTGATTTCGCAAAGGCGGTGCTCGGCCAGTCGGCGACGCCGGCAACCGTGACGGCATTCGAGCAGCAGATTGGCCTCGATAGGCCCGCCACCGAACGCTACTTCGACTGGCTGGCTGGAGCGGTACGTGGCGACTTCGGGAATTCGTTCGCGTCACGCCCCGGCGCGGAACGGCGTGTGGTCGACATCATTGGGCCAAGGCTGCGGAACACGCTGACACTGGCCGGGCTCACAGCGGCAATTGCAATCCCGCTCGCGATTTCGCTTGGGCTTCTTGCGGCGCTATGGCGGAACTCGTGGTACGATCGCATCATAAATGCTACCACGCTGACCACGATCTCGGTGCCCGAATTTTTTGTTGCCTATGTTCTCATTCTTCTCCTCGCCGTTAAATTTCCGGTGTTTCGCTCGCTGTCCACAGTTAGACCGAATATGGGAATAGTCGAGACGGTTGAGAACCTGGCGCTCCCTGTGCTCACACTGACGCTGGTGATCGTCGCGCACATGATGCGCATGACGCGAGCAGCGATCATAGGCGTGCTTGGTAGCCCCTATGTCGAGATGGCCAAGCTCAAGGGCGTATCGCCTCTCAGGATCGTACTTCGCCACGCTTTGCCGAACGCATTAGCTCCGATCGCGAGCGTGGTTACTTTCAATCTCGCCTACCTTATCGTCGGGGCGGTAATCATCGAGGTAGTGTTCGTGTATCCGGGCATCGGGCAAGCGTTGGTCGATGCCGTCAGAACGCGTGATGTACCAGTCGTACAGGCCTGCGCACTCCTCTTTGCGCTCACTTACATATTTCTGAATCTGATCGCCGACCTCATCGCAATTGGAACCAATCCTAGGCTGATGCATCCACGATGAAGATCCTAAGCGAACACCCCACAACGAATTCAAAGCGATCGTCTAAAACGATTGCGGTTTTTCTCCGTCGGACGACCCCATCTGCCTGGTTCGGCGTGGCAATAATCTTCCTCTACGCGCTAATCGCAATTTTTGCTTCCCACATCGCGCCGTTCGGCGAGACGGAAGTTGTCTCGTCGGTGCCATACGGACCTTGGACGCAACAAACCTTCCTTGGAACCGACCAGCTTGGCCGTGATGTCTTCTCGCGCCTGATCTTCGGCGCACGCAACACGATTGGCATCTCTCTGGCTGCAACGATGATCACGTTCGTGGTTGGAGTTTCACTCGGCATCACTGCCGCCGTTCTCGGCGGCGTGGTTGACATGGTTACGTCCCGGATTGTTGACGCCATAATGGCGCTTCCCCAATTGGTCGTCATATTGGTGATGCTGTCGGTCGTCGGCTCCTCGGTCTTCAACCTTATTGTACTGATCGGCATTGCGGGTGCGACAAATGTCTTCAGGCTGGCGCGGTCAGTATCCTTGAATGTGACCGTGATGGATTATGTCGAGGATGCGCGGGTGCGGGGTGAGTCCTTGGTTTGGATTGTCTTTCGCGAAGTCCTGCCGAACATCCTTCCTACCTTGGTCGCCGAATTCGGCATGCGCTTCTGTTTCGTAGTCCTGACCATCTCGGCCCTTTCCTTCCTCGGCCTAGGAATTCAGCCGCCGACGGCAGACTGGGGCTCTATGGTCCGCGAGAGCGCCACGCTAATCTCCTACGGCGACGTGACCCCACTCCTCCCCGCTGCGGCAATCGCCTTCCTCGCAATTGGTGTGAATTTCCTGGTGGATTGGTTCCTACATTGCGCGAGTGGATTACGGGATGATCAATAATCTGATGACCCAAGAAGTTCTTCTCAGCATCATTGATCTCCGGATCGAGGCCGAGGCTGACGATGGCTGGCACCCGATCGTTGACGGCGTATCACTGACGCTCCGAAAGGGCGAGGTTCTCGGACTGATCGGCGAGTCGGGCGCGGGGAAGTCAACGATTGGGCTGGCCTCGATGGGCTTTACAAGGCCGGGATGCCGGATCTCGGGCGGCCAGATCATCTTCAACGGCAGCGATTTATTGAAACTGCCGAAGCGGCAGCTTCGAAGCCTCCGCGGAACGCGTATCGCCTATGTTGCCCAGAGCGCCGCTATGGCATTCAATCCGGCCCATCGCATCCTAGATCAAACGGTGGAGAACGCTGTCCACGACATGGCGATGCCGCGAAAGGAGGCGAATGCAAACGCGCTCGGCCTTTTCCGAGAACTGCAGCTTCCCGATGTCGAACAACTGGCGCACCGTTACCCTCACCAGGTCTCGGGCGGGCAACTCCAGCGCGCCATGACGGCTATGGCGATGTCGTGCCGGCCGGAACTGATCATATTTGATGAACCCACCACGGCACTCGACGTCACCACCCAAGTCGAGGTGCTCGCCGCGATCCGGAAAGTCGTTGCGGAACATAATACTGCGGCGATCTACATCACCCACGACCTCGCCGTCGTGTCTCAGATGGCCAACCGTGTCATGGTGCTGCGGCACGGCAAGGAAGTCGAGCAGGCACCGACACGGGAAATGCTGTCCTCGCCTCGCGAGGCATACACGAAGTCGCTGTGGTCGGTGCGCCAGATGCACAAGCCTGCCGAACCAAGGCTAGATGCCGTCCTCGAGATCCGGAACATCGACGCCACCTATTGCCGAGGCGCTATCAAGGTTCTCGACGACGTCTCAGTTTCGGTGCCGCGGGGTCGCACCTTGGCAATCGTCGGTGAGTCTGGGTCGGGGAAGTCGACACTCGCGCGTGTCGTAACCGGGCTTCTGCGCCTATCAGCGGGTGGTATCTTGTTCAATGGGGTGGCGCTGCCTCCAGTCCTCAAGAGTCGAACCAGGGAACAACTTCGCCAAATTCAGCTCGTCTATCAATCGGCGGACACCGCGCTCAATCCACGTCAAAGGGTTCGCGATCTCGTTGGACGGCGGCTGAATTTGTATTTTGGATTGGCCGGGCGAGAAAAAGAGCGCCGGGTCGGCGAGCTTCTGGACATGGTCGAGCTCGGCTCGAGGTACATCGATCGCTTTCCTGGCGAGTTGTCGGGAGGTCAGAAGCAACGAATTTCGCTGGCGCGGGCACTCGCTGCGGAACCTGAACTGATGATCTGCGACGAGATCACGTCGGCGCTTGACCAGATCGTTCAAGGGGACATTCTGAAGCTGCTTACGCGGTTGCAGCGGGAAACAAACGTCACATACATGTTCATCACGCACGACATCGCCACCGTCAAAGCGATATCCGATGAAGTCGTAGTCATGAACCGGGGCAAAGTTGTTCAGCAAGGCCCCAAGGACAGCGTCCTGTCGCCTCCCTATCCAGACTATACTGAAAGACTCCTCAGGTCTGTTCCGGAGATCGACCCGGATTGGCTGAACCGTCTTCTCACCGCCCGTCAGTGAATGGTGGGTTGCCGGGAGTGCGGTAAGCACGTGCTGTGGCGCAGGCTTGGGTCACAAGTCCGACGAGGCCAAAAGTTGCCCTCCAATGCAGGGTTCCTACAGCGATACGCTCCGAAACGGCGAATGCGCTGGCCCGCGGATGGGTATTCTGCTGCGTCGCAGCGACGCCTTGGGAGTTTGAAAGAGACACGACGAAATGCAGCATGCCGATCCGCAATCCGGTGTTTCGACCACCTTGGCTCCTCTCTGGAATCCCGCGTTTCGCGCGATCTGGACGGCCTCGCAAACATCCAGTCTCGGATGGCTCGTGCAAACCGTGGCTATCAGTTGGCTGATGGCGACAATTTCGGCGTCCGACCTGATGGTTGCCCTGGTGCAGGCTGCGTCGACACTGCCGGTGTTCTTCCTGTCGATCCTTGCCGGCGCCATCGCGGACAATTTCAGCCGCCGATGGGTGATGTTTGCGGGGGCACTGCCTGTTGGCGCTGGCGTCAACGACGCTGGTGATTTCTGTGGGACTGGGATTTATCAGCCCCTGGCTCATCCTCGGACTGGGTTTCCTCGCCGGCTGCGGCTTCGCCTTGAATGATCCTGCCTGGCACGCTTCCATCGGCAATATCCTGCACAAGCGCGACATTCCGGCTGCGGTGACGCTGACGTCTGTCGGATACAACATCGTGCGCAGCGTTGGTCCGGCTCTTGGGGGCGTAATCCTGGCATTCTTCGGACCGCTCACCGCTTTCACCTTGGCCGCACTGTGCGATCTGACGCCGCTTGGTGCCATCTGGCGCACCAAATGGCACGTGCGCGCTTCGCCTCTCCCACGTGAGAGAATGACTACGGCAATCCACGACGGTCTGCGCTTCACGGCAATGTCCTTCGAGATCAGATCAGCGGTCGTCCGGTCGACCCTGTTCGGCTTGGCCAGCTGCCTCTTGTCGTCCGCGACCAGTTGCAAAGCGGGCCAATCGTCTACGGCATTCTGCTGGCCGGCTTCGGGGGCGGGGCTTTCATCGCGGGCATGTGCAACAGCTTCCTTAAGCGCATCATGTCTCAAAACAAGCTGGTGGCGGTCGCCTCTGTCGCCTGTGCAGCATGCTGCCTTTCGCTTGCCCTGACATCGTCGGTCGCCGTGGCGGCTTTTGCACTGGCACTCGGGGGTGCCGGATGGCTCATCACCTGGACGGGCATCGACGTCGCGGTGCAGCTGGCCAGTCCAACATGGGTTGTCGGCCGCACGCTCTCGATCTATTACGCCTTGAGTGCCGGCGGCATGGCGGCCGGCAGCTGGGTCTGGGGAACCGTCGCTCAGAACTACTCCCTGACCTGGGCTCTCGAGGGCGCGGCAGCGGCTCTGTTGCTGGTCGCAGCAGCCGGAATACTGTTCCCAGTGCGGCCATGGGAAGAAGCGGACCAGGAAAGTTCGGATTTCCATCCGCCGAACCTGGCGCTCGATCTGAAGCCCAGAAGTGGTCCGATCGGCGTCAAAATTCGAGTATTCCATATCCGAAGAGAACATCGAGGCGTTTCTGGGCTGTATGCGCGCAAAACGGCATGTTCAAAGCCGGGCCGGTGCCCGAAACTGGACGCTGCAGCGAAACCTGCAAAGGCCTTCAGTTTGGACGGAAACATTCCGCACCCCAACCGGGTTGGACTTTCTTCGCCTCAACCATCGGCTCACGGCTGCGGACAATGACCTCGCCGAGCAGCTCCAGACCTTGCATGACGGAGAGCATCCACCTCAGACCGTGCTTTCGATCGAGCGTACGACGGACGCAGCCCGCACCCGGCCCACCGAAGTCGTTCGCGGCCCCTGAGGTGATGTCGACATGAACTGTCACCCAACGATCAGCTATGCTTGCAGCGGGCTTCCGGCCCGGACGGCTGGCGAACATCACTTCGACCACGGCCGATCAAACTCCGCCTGCCCTTCACGCAAAGGCAATCGAAGCGCTCAACCGGAGCCTTCGATGACAACAGCGACTACGTCCCCATCCAACTTTCGGCTTTGCGCGGTCTCTCTCGACGGGTCTTTCGGAAGGCAGACGGACAAAGACCAAAAACGTGAACAGGCTGTCACGATCTTCGACCTCCTGGATAACAAAGCTTTGCACCCGTTGGTCACGACGGTGGACCCTATCGGTTGTGCCTTGCCTTGGCCGACAGGCGGCTGGTCATGTGAGTCACCACCGAGAACGGAGCCCGTTCTTTGTCACCATTTGTCGCTCCCCTCGTTCAGCCGGCTGCTTAGGGATTACGGCCTTGTCTGCAACAGCTACTCGGATGCGATGGCCGGCTCGGTGCCCCAGAGGCTCGAGGCCATGGACATGGGACGCCGGGCCATTCACAACGAGGCATCAGAGCAGCTCAGAGAACGCCTCAGATCTCAGATCAAGGATCGATGTCGATCTGGAGACCGCCCGTCGGTCGTGTCCCCAAAGGTTGTGTAGCTCGGCGATCGATGTACAACTGGTGCACGCCCATAAGGTAGGACTTTGTTCCGATTGTTGGGAGTACGGCATTCCCGGTAGGCAGAGGATGAGACTTGGCCGTCGCGGTGAAATACAGCCCCAAAGTGCTCTCCTGAATGAACGGAATGATCGACCTCGCCCTTAACGTGTTAACGTGCCGCAACGCGATATGTGCACTGGTGCCTGTCCCAGACGGTATTCTTCGCCTCGTCGGCGCGATCCTGCTCGAGCAGAACGAAGTTGGCGTTTCGGCCGCCTTATCAGGGCGTTGAATAGGCTCAGTCACCAATGTGGTGTTCGCAGCAGCGCTGGGATCGGTCATGACTGCGCCTCCCTCCTGACCGGACGATCTGGCAGAACTCAGCGAGTCACAAGTCGGTGTCCATCATACAAGCTCGTTTGGATTACAGGGCCAGCGCAAGGATTCGCCAGAGATCCACAGCTTGGCTCCCGCGGTAACGCTTAGAAACCATCAGCCCGTGCTCCAATTCAGGATGACCCTCACTCTTCGCTCGTGGTGATGCCACGAAGTCAGTTGAGTACAGTGCAGTCCTCGGCTTTCCAGAATACTGTGACTGGAGTACCCCCGGCAAAATGCGGCTGTCCGCGATTTTGTCGCTTCACGGTGATGGTTTCTTCCCCACAGCGAACCAAGTATCGCGTCATCTCCCCAAGAAAAAGCGCACTCTCCACTACGCCATCAAGCGTATTCGGCAGATCCGAAGATGGCGAACGAGCACTGATCTCCACGTTCTCCGGTCGAATAAAGATCCAGCCCTGATCTCCTTTGGATTGTCCAGATAACTGAGCCAGCCCTGGAGCTGCGCCCGCCAGGGTCACCCTCCCGGCCGCGTTGTCTACGGAGTCGACTCGGCAGGGGATCATGTTTGATTCGCCCACAAAAGAGGCCACGAACCGATTTTTTGGTTTACCGTAGAGGGTCCTGCTGTCGTCCACTTGGGCAAGCCGTCCCTCGTTTATGACTGCTATCCGGTCAGACATGGTCAGCGCTTCATCCTGGTCATGCGTTACGAAGACGACCGTCATGTTCAGTTCCTTTTGGATGCGCATGATCTCAATCTTCATGTGTTCTCGGAGATGTCTATCAAGCGCTCCGAGCGGCTCGTCCATAAGCAGGATGCTCGGGTTGAACACGATAGCGCGCGCAAGGGCGATGCGCTGTTGTTGGCCTCCAGAAAGTTGGTTGGGATAACGCCCCTTGTACTGATCCATCTTAACGAGATGAAGTGCACGCGTAATCTTCTCCCCAGCTTCCTGCCGTGAAGCTTTTCGCACCGTCAATGGGAAGGCAACGTTCTCGGCGACTGTCATGTGCGGGAACAGTGCATAGTTCTGGAAAACCATGCCGATGCCGCGCTCATAGGCGGGCAGGTCGACAATCGATTGACCACCAAGGAAGATGTCTCCCGATGTCAGGGTTTCGAAGCCCGCGATCATCTTCAGCGCGGTCGTCTTTCCCGACCCGGAGGGCCCGAGGAAAGTCACGAATTCGCCTGGTTTAATATGAAGGTTGAAGTCCTTTACCACGTGAAGTGGGCCATAAAACTTCTGGATGTTCTGCATCTCAAGGCTTGTGGACATGGTGTCTCTCCGTTCATTCGGCTGTGCTGACGGCAGTCCGCGCGTTGTGACGGGCCCGAACTAACTGCACGGTGATGATTGATGCCGCGACGAGGATGACGATCAGGGTCGAAGCGGCGCTCAGAAGCGGATCGATTTGATATTTGATGTCGCCCCAAAACTTAATCGGCAGCGTCGGGGTCTGGCGCCCCAACAGGAATATTCCGACAAGTAACTCATCAAACGACGTTAAGAACGCAAGGAGCCCGGCGGTAAGAAGAGCTGGCTTGAGAATGGGTAGTGTAATGTACCGGAGGACCTGCAGGGGACGCGCGCCATGAACCGACGCAGCCGGTTCGAGCGACTCATCGAAGTTCCGCAGGGCCGCCGCCATCACCACGATTACATACGGTACCGACAGAAGCACATGCCCCATGACAAGTCCGCCGAAAGTTCCGAGGATCCGCAATCGCGCCTCGAACACATAGAGGGATGTCGCGATGATCACGACTGGAACCATTAATGGCGACAGCGAGAACAGGAACAACATCCTCTTGAATAAAAACTTCGTCCGCACCAGCCAGAACGCACCCATTGTCCCGATGATTGTCGCAACAAACGCAGAGGCTATCCCCAACTGCACGGAGAAGAAGAAACTCTGGTGCCATTCCTTGGCGTTCGCGAGTTTTTGCCACCATTGCAGAGAGAACCCGGGAGGCGGGAAAACGACGAATGGTGACGAACTGAAGGAAAGAATGACAACGACGATCAAAGGTGCGGTTAGAAACACCAAGACAACTATCGTGTATGCCCAAAGCCAGCGCGCATCGTGGGTCAACAGGGGCCTCGTTGCGCCATGGAGCACAGTCTCCGTGACCAGGAGTGCAGGACCAATCGCGCGCTTCAAATGCCTCAGGAGGCGCGCGCCAGAACGGAGTTCTTCATCAGAAGAGGCTGCGGTCGAAGATGACCAGATCATTTCGAGCGGAACGAAAAAACTGGCAACGAACAAAATGCAGATCGTCACAAGCAGGAGGACAATGGACGAGGCGTAGCCCAGCTCAAAATTGAGGAGGGTCGTCATTTGCGCGACGATCAGTTGAGAAATCATCGTGTCGCTAGGCCCGCCGAGCAGCGCCGGCGTTATGTAAAAACCGATTGCAGTGATGAAAATCAGAATACTGGCAGAGAAGACAGCCGGGAGCGTCAGCGGCAGGTACACTCGCAGGAATGCTTGAACCGGTTTTGCGCCAAGGATTTGTGCGGCGCGCGCGAACTCATGATCGATCCGAACCATCGACGAGTACATGGTAAAAATGGCCGTCGGGATGAAGACATGCGCCATGCCGACAACCACAGCAAACGTGGTATTCAGTAAAGGCAGGGGAGTGCTGGTGAAGCCAAGCCCTATCAGCGCATTATTGATGATACCCTCGCGGCCCAAAATTATCATCCACGCATAGGTTCGAATGAGGAACGCCGTGAATAGCGGGATGAGTATGAAAATGCTAACCGTCGATAGTGCCCCAGCTTTTAGCTTGGTAAGCAGGTAAGCTACAGGATAGGCAGCCGTCACCGATATCACCGTCACAATCAGTCCGATATGGAGGGTGCGCAGCAAGATGTTGAAGTTGATCTCGCTGGAAAACACGCGCGTGTAGTGGCTGAAATTGAACTTCGAGCCTTCGAGACTGCCCCATACGATGTAGGACAGGGGAATGAAGAGAAAACCGACCATCAGGATGATCAAGGGCCCCGCGACGATGCCCCCCTTGATCCATCGGTTCAACAACAGCGAACTCATAAAATCCGGCCTCTGCGCCGGCTGGCTCCCCATGGAACCGGCGGTCTTTGCATTTAGCATATTCATAGCAGTTACTCCGTTGCCAGTCGCCGATTACGACCGGCAGTCTCGCAGGTTGCGGGCCGGTTGGCGGGCCCGCAGGCACGTGACTTACTGTGAGAGCATTGTGACGCAGCGTTCGAGCGCTACGTCCCAGTTTGTGCGGCCGTCGGCAGCCTTTTCACCCCACCAACCGTAGTTCTGGAAGACCTGCTTTTTCACGAGCTCGGGCGATCCCGGCAGGATACCGACCATCTCCTTGGGCAGCAGCTTGTAGGCGTCGTTGTTGATGGGGCCGTAGGAGATCGCCTCTGCAAAGTCAGCTTGCGGTTTGGCTTGCGAGATATAGGCCAGGAACTTGGCGGCATTCTCCTTATTGGGCGATCCCTTCATGACCAGCCAGTAGTCCAGCTGAAGCAACGATTGATCCCAGGAGAGCTCCAGAGGCGCACCTTCCTGCTTGGCCTTGAAGATGCGCCCGTTATAGGCAGCTGCAATATCAACTTCACCGCTGATCAGGCTCTGAGGAGCATCCGCACCCGCCACCCACCAGCGGCCGACATTTGGTTTCATGTCCTCAATCTTTTTGAAGGCGCGGTCCAGGTCGAGAGGATAGAGCTTGTCCGGAGAAACACCGTCCCCCATGAGCGCTCCCTCAATCAGGCCGCCGTCGAGGATCTTCTCGCATTTAGGCAAAGTGCGCTTTCCGGGGAAATCGTTCACATTGTAAAAATCAAGCCAGTTCTTCGGCTGCTTGCCGCTGGCCGGATACTTGTCGGTGTTGAATGCGACGACCGTGGAAGAGAGCAGGGCGCCGACACCGTATTTGTTCTTCATCTGCTCCGGCATAGCGGTCAGGGTGTCCTTTGCAAAAAAGCTGTAGTCGATCTCCTCGACAGCGCCCTTGTCGACCCAACCCATAAGGGCACCGCCTGATATCCCAGTGATGTCGGCTTCCGGTTGGCCAAGCTTTATCGATGCCAGAAGCTTCGCATGATCTTCGGGGACGAGCACGACCTTGACGCCCGTGTCGCGCGTGAACGGATCGAAGAAGGCCTTCTTCTGCGCTTCCTCCCAGGTTCCGCCGCCCGATGTGATGACGACCTCGCCTGTGCCCTTGAGGTTCTCAGCCACGTCCTGCGAACGTGCGGCGAACGGCATCGCTGAGAGCAGCAGCGCGGCTCCAATTGCGAGATGCTTGACTGTAATCTGCATGGTTCATTCCCCTGTTGTTTTGTTTGGCTCTTGCTCGTAACGCCAAAGGACATGAGCCTTGATCCCGGCGCGTACGCAGATGCTGCTCCCTAATTCACCTCTGATCCGTCAAGAGTGTGAGCTATGCTCTTCAACGGCGATAGCTAGCACCGGCTCCCCTCGCGGGATCGAAGGATGCGTAATCCGCCAAAGCACAAGTCCGCTCGAAGGTGCCTTGATTTCCGCTAGTGCTTCACCGAAGAGGTCGCGAAACTCTCCAAGGCGTTGACCCCCTTCCACCCGGCAGCCAGGTTGGATCTCTGCGTGGAATTCACCGTCCACCGGGCTATGCACCCAAACATAATCATCGCAGATCAATCCTCCATTGCGGTATGGGGACGCCGGGACATCCGAAACACCTATGGTGCGGGCGATATTGAGTACACCGTTCACATGGAATGAAATTGTGTCCTCGTCCGCCACGCCATTCGAACCTGCTTCCGACATCAGAGCAATTCTGTTGCCGTGCGCAAAAGCCGTTGGAGGCCTTCCTGGTCTATCCAAGTAGGACTGCGGCAACCCAAGAACGATTTCGGAATCAAAGCACATCGCTAGCTGCCTTGCGTACGCGTCGAAATTTCTGTTATTCGTTCTTTGATAAAGAACAAATTTGGAAACCTGCTCTCGAAGGTCTCCGCCGTGCATATCAACGTAGCAGTCCGACCCAGAGGTCCATTCGTTTACGATCGCATCACACAACGCCTCGGAGAATGATCCATCCGGCCGACCAGGGAAGCTGTGGTTGATGTTTTTTCCGTCGATCGGACAGACATACTCGGAATATCGGTAAAGGGCCGGCTGGTTGATCAGCGGAATGATCGAGACAATGCCACGGATGCTTTGCGGATCGAACAGACGCTGAAGCCGCACCGCCGCTTCAATCGCAGAAACCTCGTTGACATGAACGCCGGCGGAAATGCACAATTTTGGCCCAGGGCTGGAGCCTCTTATTTCACAAAGCGGCCATTGGTATTCCGCAAGCGTTGGGTTTTTGAAGCGAAGCCACCCGCGGAAGATCCCAGGTTCCCCATAAATGCAGCTATTATCAATAGCGGTGATTTCCACGGCGTCCTCGTGCTTGCTTGGTTTTCTCATCATGAAACTGCCTGCGGGCCGGTTGGCGGGCCCGCAGGCACGTGACTTACTGTGAGAGCATTGTGACGCAGCGTTCGAGCGCTACGTCCCAGTTTGTGCGGCCGTCGGCAGCCTTTTCACCCCACCAACCGTAGTTCTGGAAGACCTGCTTTTTCACGAGCTCGGGCGATCCCGGCAGGATACCGACCATCTCCTTGGGCAGCAGCTTGTAGGCGTCGTTGTTGATGGGGCCGTAGGAGATCGCCTCTGCAAAGTCAGCTTGCGGTTTGGCTTGCGAGATATAGGCCAGGAACTTGGCGGCATTCTCCTTATTGGGCGATCCCTTCATGACCAGCCAGTAGTCCAGCTGAAGCAACGATTGATCCCAGGAGAGCTCCAGAGGCGCACCTTCCTGCTTGGCCTTGAAGATGCGCCCGTTATAGGCAGCTGCAATATCAACTTCACCGCTGATCAGGCTCTGAGGAGCATCCGCACCCGCCACCCACCAGCGGCCGACATTTGGTTTCATGTCCTCAATCTTTTTGAAGGCGCGGTCCAGGTCGAGAGGATAGAGCTTGTCCGGAGAAACACCGTCCCCCATGAGCGCTCCCTCAATCAGGCCGCCGTCGAGGATCTTCTCGCATTTAGGCAAAGTGCGCTTTCCGGGGAAATCGTTCACATTGTAAAAATCAAGCCAGTTCTTCGGCTGCTTGCCGCTGGCCGGATACTTGTCGGTGTTGAATGCGACGACCGTGGAAGAGAGCAGGGCGCCGACACCGTATTTGTTCTTCATCTGCTCCGGCATAGCGGTCAGGGTGTCCTTTGCAAAAAAGCTGTAGTCGATCTCCTCGACAGCGCCCTTGTCGACCCAACCCATAAGGGCACCGCCTGATATCCCAGTGATGTCGGCTTCCGGTTGGCCAAGCTTTATCGATGCCAGAAGCTTCGCATGATCTTCGGGGACGAGCACGACCTTGACGCCCGTGTCGCGCGTGAACGGATCGAAGAAGGCCTTCTTCTGCGCTTCCTCCCAGGTTCCGCCGCCCGATGTGATGACGACCTCGCCTGTGCCCTTGAGGTTCTCAGCCACGTCCTGCGAACGTGCGGCGAACGGCATCGCTGAGAGCAGCAGCGCGGCTCCAATTGCGAGATGCTTGACTGTAATCTGCATGGTTCATTCCCCTGTTGTTTTGTTTGGCTCTTGCTCGTAACGCCAAAGGACATGAGCCTTGATCCCGGCGCGTACGCAGATGCTGCTCCCTAATTCACCTCTGATCCGTCAAGAGTGTGAGCTATAGCTATTGTTATCCAATATTCTATATTGGAGAATAAAGAAAGGCAAGCCTAACTTGTCGCCGTTTATGTTCGAGACGGCCGGGCAGCGTCTAAATTCTTCATTGGCGGCGACTTCCGAGATCTCCGAGATTCGGCAGATCGCACAAATACTTTCGAGCTGTAGTGCGAGCCGAGAGTGAGGTCCCGGCGCCAGGCCGGCCCCAGTCCGCCCGGTCGGCCCATCCCTGGCGTCTTGAGGACGTTTTCGAATGTGCAATTAACGGCCGCCCCAAAATCCTTGGAAACAGGCCATCATTATTGTCTGAGATCCGAAACACTAATTTCAACCCAGCCCAGTGAGTTTACCGTGGCGGTGTCGTTCTTTTGAACGATAACGCTCGTCGTTTCGGCGACAAAAATCGCCGGCCCGGTTATTTTGGATCCTACGGGCAGATCTGCCATTTCGTACACGGGCGTGTCGGTCGAAACGCCAAAATACGCTGGACGGCTACAGTTTGGTGGCGGTGTCTCACCGTGAGATGCCGACACCATGTCCTGCCGAGCTCCGGAGTCTACCGGACCAACCGCAGCGACGCGACCATTAACGAACGTCACCTCTTGGTCCCGAAGGGCGTAGGTGTATAGTTGCTCATGCTGACGATGGAAGCGCTCGATAATGTCTTCAGCAAATTCCGGTGAGTTGAAGTCTGCTCCATCGAGAGAAACATCAATCTCGAAGATCTGCTCACCATAGCGCATTTCAGCGCTGTAAACCGAACTGATTGCACTCTTATACCACTGCGACAGCTTGGCGCGAGCCTCACGATCCAAGTCGGCGAACAGCGCTGCTATCTCGGCGGCATGCGCCCGAACCTCACCAACCAAGGTGCGGCTGACCTCATAACGGAGGTCGGAATTCAGCATCCCCCATGCCGATAGAACGGAGGCCACGGTCGGTATCAAGACCTTCGGGATCTCGAGTTCCCGCGCGACAGCAACAGCGTGCAATCCAGCCGCGCCGCCAAAGCTAAGAAGGGCGAATCCTCGGGGATCAACACCGCGCCGTAGCGTCATAATCCGAATCCCGTCTGCCATTTTCATATTCACTAGGCGATAGATCCCAGCCGCCGCATCCTGCACGCTAACCCCGAGGGTATCAGCTAGAACCTGCATGCGCTTAAGCGTTTCAGCATAGTTGAGCTTCTTCTTACCGCCCAAAAAGTTGTCTGGATCGAGATATCCTAGGATCAAGTTCGCGTCTGTGACGGTGATTTCGCGGCCACCATTGTCGTAGCAGACCGGACCAGGCACGGAGCCGGCACTTGCAGGCCCAACGTCAAACTGGCCGGATGGCGCGATCTTGGCGATCGACCCACCCCCCGATGCAATAGACGCTATATCAAGGCTTTTCAGCGCGATACGCTGTCCGGCTAGATCGCCATCGGCGGATAGGATAGCGTGGCCCCCAAGGATCAGCGATATATCGGTCGACGTTCCTCCCATATCGAAAGGAATAAGATCCGGCATCGAAAGGAGCTTCGCGCACCTTCTGGAACCTGCAATGCCGCCTGCCGGCCCGGATAGAACCGTCGCAGAAGCTAGGCGCCATGCTTCCTCCACAGGAGCCATCCCTCCATGCGACAGGATGATAAATAGGCGGCCAAGGAATCCGGCCTCTTGGAGCCGGTTCTCCAGATTGGTGAGATAGCGCTTTACCGCAGGCCCAACATAAGCGTTCACGACTGTTGTCGACGTGCGTTCATATTCCTTGATCTGCGGCAGAACGTCACTAGATCGGGAAACAAAGACGTCTGGAAGCTCGGAACGAAGGTAGGCCTCGACCTCTTCCTCATGCTTTGAATCCCGATAAGAATGCAGAAGGCAGATCGCCACCGAGTTGACGTCCCGTCGTTTGAGATCTGAAACGATCTCAGCTAATTCCTTCAGATCGACCGGCTGAATAACTCTCCCTTCGAAGTCAGTCCGTTCAGACAGACCGTAGCGGAGATCGCGACTTACCAAGGGTTCAAATGGCGCCAGTCGGAGATTATAGCGATCTTCTTTAAAACCTTCTCGCATTTCCAAGACATCACGATGTCCTTTCGTGGTAATCAAGGCGACTTTGGCACCCTTCTTTTCCAGAAGTGCATTGGTGGCTACTGTCGTGCCGTGGACAAAGCGTTCTGTGTTGGAAAGGAGCCCCACCAGATCCGTATTGAGGCGTTCCGCTAGGATGTTGAGGCCTTGGATGACACCAACAGATTGATCTTCCGGCGTTGAAGGAGATTTAGCGATAACTGTATTGCCTGCTTCATCGATGGCGACCAGGTCTGTAAAAGTGCCGCCTACATCCACGCCTAGCTTGAACTTTCTCATTTCAAAATACCCTTCATTCCCAACCTAGTTGACGATCGCGAGCAATGAGCTCGGCAGGACGATCAGAAGCAAGGCCCCAACCTCCACCGCCGGATGAGTGAATCTCGAGTACGTCTCCAGGATTTAGCTCGATTCCGACCTCTTTCGTCTTCAATATGGTTTCGCCACCGTCAGCTTTCCGCAGCAGGTATCGATGCGGAGTTCCAGGGGTGCCCCCGACGATCCCAGGTGGGGCGTGAACCGTCCCGTCACCAGCTGTGTTCGCAGTTGCAGGGCGGTCGATCAAAAGCTCTAGATCAAGCCGGGTGCCGAGACCGCCTCGATGCTTCCCCATTCCACCGGTCCCGGGCTCTAGTTCATGCGAACGGAAATGTAGGGGGTATCTGGCTTCTGTTAACTCGATGCTGCCAAACTTGAGGCCACCAACGGTTGTCCATTCGCCGCCGGAATGCCATCCATCGCCTGCGCTCGAAGCACCGCCTCCAGGGCGAGCATGAAATAGATGCCAAATGAAGCTTCGTCCGGATCTTGGGTTATGCCCCTGAATAGCGATCCGGAAACGCTTGCCCCAGCCAGCGACCACACGTTCCGGACAGGCGTGAGCCATTGCCATCATCACAGCCTGCATGATCTCTGTCGCAGGATGGCTGGTACACATTGATACGGCGCGACCTTCGTCAGCCCATACAACGGTTCCCTGTCGCGCCTTCACCGATAGCACTCTCAGCGCTCCAGAATTTTTCGGTGTCTCCGGGTCGATCAGAAAAAAGAATGCTACAGCGGCCGCAGCCTGCATGTTTGCGAATGGCGAATTGACAAAGCTGACCACCTGCTCATCTGAATCCGACAGGTCGATTTCGAGACCGTCGCCTAATTTGGTGACCTTGGCGAAAATCCTTATGTTAGTTCGCCCGAAGCCATCATCGTCAATGAAGGCTTCTCCGAAATAGGTCCCATCTTGCCATGTAGAAACGGTTTTCCGAGCTTGGACTTCGGACGCGTCAAGGATTTGAGCGATCGCCTCGATAACAGTGGGACATCCAAGGTCTGAGAAAAGCTTTTGCAGACGGATTTCGCCAAGCCTAACGGCTCCAAGCATGGCGGAAAGATCACCGCGAAAGTCACGAGAATTCCTGACGTTCAACGCAATCATGTTGAGCAGATCTGCGCGAAGAACGCCTTGTTCGTAAAGTTTGATAGGCGGTATGCGCAGGCCTTCCTGGTAGATCTCCTGCGCGCGCGGATTGTAACCCCCGTGGGTAGCCCCGCCGATATCTGATTGATGCGCTCGAACAACAGTCCAAAACAATTGTTTTTCCCCATTGAAAACGGGAACAAAAGCAGTGAGGTCGGGTAGGTGACTCCCGCCGTGGTAGGGATCGTTCAGCAGGAAGACATCACCTGGCCTGACTTCGGCGAACGCCTGTTGCACCGCGAGGGTTGCCCATGGAAGCGCGCCTACGTGAACCGGGATATGATCGGCCTGGGCGATCAGCCGGTTGTCTGTGTCGCAGATAGCTAGTGAAAAATCGCGGCCAGAATTCAAAATTTGGGAATAGGTGGTTCGAAGCATGGCTTCGCCCATTTCGTTCACAATGGCAGTGAGGCGATGCTGCACTACAGAACGAGTTATTGGATCAACCGAGATACTCATCTTTCGCCTTCCATATCTTGAATCGCCACAATCCCGAGGCCATGCGTAGGAGTATTGGCGCGCCGTTCTCCATTCCCGTTTTGCGGGAACCCTGTAAGAATATTGATATCCAATATGCTATATTGATTTTGTCGAGTTCGTCAAGTCAATTTCGGTCCGGTAACTGAAAATCGCGCTGAGCAGCATTTCGTTCGCCGACCGATGGTTAAGCGGGTTTACAGCTGCATTGAATAGCAATATCTAGTAGCGAATTCTCGAGAATTTGTGAGGAATTATGCTCGGCAATAAAGCCAAACGCAGACGTGGAGTGAACTCTCCGGTTTCGGTAGCCAAGGGGAACATTGATGAACGCCTCTATCTCGGTACGATCGAGAAAGGACTACTGGTTCTCGACACGTTCTGTGCTAATCCTCGTCCCATGACGCTTGCGGAAGTAGCGGAGGCGTCGGGTTTGAACAAAAGCGCGACGCAGCGCGTTCTCTATACATTGCGCGCACTCAAATATCTGACCCATAGTGAAACTACGCGGCAGTATTCTCTTTCCGCACGTTCTATGGATATCGGCAATGCGTATCTCCGCAGTAATCCGATAGTAGAAGCGACTTTCCCTTATCTCCTGGAAGCCAACAAAAGGTCTCGGGAGACGGTCAATCTAACTGAGCTTGACGGATCGGATATTATTTTCATCTCGCGCGTTCCCAGCCGCAACGTCATGAGCTCGTACGTAACAATTGGAACGCGTCTCCCCGCATTCGCAACGGCTCCTGGGAGGGCAATCATGGCGCACCTCGATACTGCGGCTACAGAGGAGATATTGAGCGCATCCAAGCTTCATGCAATCACAGCTCATACGGTGACCGATCGGCGACAAATAGCGGAAGAGTTGGAGAGAGTTCGACGAAAGGGTTACGCCGTTGCCAATGAGGAGGCAATGTTAGGCGACATCTCCACGGCAGCACCCGTGTTTGGCTACGATAATCACGTCGTGGCTGCTGTTAATATCGCCGCCTCGACCGCAAATTGGACAATCGAGCGGGTCGAAGCCGAACTAAGCCCGATTACGGTTGAGATCGCCCGCCAAATGTCAAAGGTCGCCTCTCAATACAGGCGGATGTAAGCCATCTAGTTCGAGATCTGCACCGCGTTGAAGCAAAGCTCTAATTTCAATGCGACGCGTCGAATCAATCGGTTCCTGGTCGAGACGCCGGGTAGGCTAGCTTGCTTCCAGTCGCCGACGTGGCCGCCCTAGCCGGTGTCCTGCTCCCCTGGAATGTCCGAATGTCCGTAACCGCCCGGTCGTTACCGCGGCGATTTCGCTTTGATGCGCGCGATGAGCTCTTCGTCATCGACGAAGGCTTCGAGGAAGTCGTTCCGTTCGTCAGCGGTGCGGCGAACATGGGCGAGCATTTGTCTCAGCTCGTCATCCCCATCGTCAGTAAGAGCGGTGAGTGCCTCGTCTGTGCCATCGTAGACGCTGATGATACTGCCATAGGAGAGATTGTCGTCGTTGCTGACGATCGCCTGAAGGAGTTCAGGGTCCTCTCCAAGCTTTTTCGCGACGTGGTTTATCGTGAAGACATAGGTGACCGTAGCCATCAGGCGGCCTCGGCGCAGATGATTGCCACGGGTGCCCAGTTCCACGGCAGCAGTTCGTCGAGGCGATTGATCTTGTGATCATGAATGCGGTCGAGCACGTCGGCCAGATAGGCCTGCGGATCGATGCCGTTCATCTTGGCCGTCTCGATGATCGTCATGGCACGCGCCAGGGTCTCCGCGCCGGTGTCAGCGCCAGCGAAGAGCCAAT
>Ga0209281_1000846_pt1 | contig 27243 bp, 20 predicted proteins | sample MedtruBG_FD_187514 | JGI IMG/M metagenome (GOLD analysis project Ga0209281, IMG submission 187514) | Root nodule microbial communities of legume samples collected from California, USA - Medicago truncatula BG (SPAdes) (version 2) | ecosystem: Host-associated > Plants > Roots > Nodule | place... | reverse complement strand
TCCCGAAGATCATTCGAAAAAGGTCTCGCCATAAAGGCCGGCCTCCTTCACCGGCCTGAATGGTGAATCTGATTTGCGCAGAAAAAGGAATCCCCTTTCCGATTCCGCCTAAATGCATCCCGCTCTAGACATGATGCCGCTATGGACGGGCATGCAATTAAAAACGAAATGGTCGCCCGGCCCGGGGGCAAAAGTTCTGGGTGTCGCGCTCACAGATGATGATGGTTGGGTTGTTTCCGCTGCCGGACCAGCCTCCGGCATTTGCCCCGATTGCGGACGGCGCACCCGAAATCGGCATGGCTGGTCCAACCGAAGCCTTCAAGATCTGCCGGTCCAGGGCAAGACCGTAACGGTGAAGCTTCGGTTGAGCCGCTGGCGGTGCGCGCATCAAAAATGTGAACGACAAACATTCACCGACCGACTGCCAACGATTGCTTCCCCTTATGCACGCCGGACAAGGAGGGTCTCCGAGATTGTCGGTCTGCTCGGCCATAGCGCCGGCGGCCGACCCGGCGAGCGCTTGATGCGACGGCTCGGGATGCCGGTTAGCGACGACACGATCCTGCGGCAGCTGAAGCGGGATGCCGCGCGCGCTCATTGCGACGCCACGATCCGGGTCGTTGGCATAGATGATTGGAGCTGGCGGCGATCGTGGCGCTACGGCACGATGATCGTCGACCTGGAGCGCCGTTCGGTTGTCGATATCCTTGAGGACCGGAGCGTGGCGAGTGTCGCGCGATGGCTGGAGCAGCATCCTTCTGTCGAGATCGTGAGCCGAGACCGATGCGGGCTGTACGCACAAGCTGCTCGCGAGGGTGCGCCGCAAGCGCGTCAAGTCGCTGATCGGTTCCATCTCTTGCAGAATCTGCGGGTCGCAATCGAGGAGCAGATGAGCCTTTCCGGCCGCGCCACCGGACGAGCATTGCTGCCGGATAAAAGTATCGGGAGCGCGCAAATCGACCTGATTCAGGATGATCCGCACGTTGACACAACGCACCGGCGCCGGGTGCGTCACGCTCATCGACAATCACGGCAGGCGGTGTTCGATACTGTGCACGCTTTGAACAAAGAAGGCCTGTCCTATTCGGAGATCGCACGTCGCACCGGCTACGGCCGGCGCAGCATCGCGAAATGGCTGACTTTCGAGACGCCACCCGACCGACAGAAGTCGGCGTTGAAGCCGACATCCCCTTTATACTTCGAGGCGTTTCTCGCTGCGTGCTGGAAAGATGGCAATCGCTGCGGACGGCATCTTTTCCACGATATCAAACAGCGCGGCTACACGGGCAGTTTCTCGAATCTCGAGCGGCTTCTCGCAAGCTGGCGCCGCTCGGAGAGATCGGTCAAGGACAGCGCGTCGGCGGCTCCGATCATATCGCACCAACCGGGCCGCAATGCTGTGCCGATACGCGATCCGGAGACCGGCCATGTGATCTCGCCGGTAGTCGCAGCTGCCCTCTGCCTGAAGCCGCGAAGCATGCTGACGATCAGCCAGGCGAGAAGGGTCGACGCCTTGAAACAGAGCTCGCCTGAGTTCGTTTCAATGCGCAGCCTTGCTATGCGCTTCCGCGGAATCTTTCGCAGCCGCGATCCGGGCAAGCTCGACAGCTGGATTGACGATGCCGTTAACTCGGGTTTGGTCGCAATTGCGCGGTTCGCACGCGTCCTGCACCGCGACCTTGACGCCGTCTACAACGCCATCGAACTGCCGTGGAGCAACGGCCACGCGGAGGACCAAATCAACCGCCTGAAGACAATCAAGCGTGCGATGTACGGCAGAGCTGGCCCGGAGCTGCTCAGGGAACGCATGCTGCCACTCGACCAAAGTCGTTACCACACAAAGTGAGGAAGACCCAGTTTAAGTGCCAAGCGACAAAAGACCGTTCTGATGCGACGCGTCGTGCAATCCTTAACTGCCCGGAACGTATGGCAGTCCGGGCAGACCCTGCGATAAAGGGAGTAGGTCTCGGCCTCATGGTTCACGACGGCATTCTGCAGCGCTTCCATAATCTTCTTGCCGTCCTCGATCGACAGGCCGAGGTCACCATCAAACAGCCGCTCCCACCTCTTGTCGAAGCGGACCTCCTTTCGGCAAATATCACCGAACTCATTCTTGCCCTCGATCGTGATCGTCCATTCCACTGCCATCGTCGTCTCCTTCATCGAGGCGATCAAGATGATCCAGCCGGCACTAACAACTCGTGCGGCGCACCCCAGAAAAGTTGCCGGTCTCAGAAAGAAACGGCCGCATTTTTCTTACGGTTAAGTGGCAAACGACATCTGGCTTCTCTAATGCCTTGTGGCTAGTTGCTCTTATTCGTAACGCAGCTATACTTTGCCGCATCAGCAAGCCAGCTGGCGTGGTTTGGTTGACGCGGTTTAGCGCTGATCGAGTATATGGTCTAGAAAACAGCCTGTGCATTTCGCGGGAGCATCGCGCGGAGGCAAACCATGCGGATCCTTACTGTTATTTCAGTAATAACAGTCATGCTGCTGGTCGGCGGATACGCGGCGGGCCAGGAGCCGACGGACTTTCTGGAATTGCAGGGCGAAAAGGTTCCGCTCGCGATCAACTCCAGCCGGATTGGCGTTCTCTCCCGCGAAGACGCTACCTTCGAGAAGGTCAGGGAGTTCGCGGACGGCCGTGGGTACAAAATCGCGGACCAATTGCCGGGAGGACTGTACATCCTCGATATCGGCCGCACGCACGAGCGGGCTGAACTGGTTCAGGTTCCACGCACCCTGAGACGGGAGGGCGGCGAGCTGATAGCGCAAGCCGGCATTGTCGGGACGGCGCCTGGCATTGAGAACCCGCTCATCATCACCGACGACCTCATCGTTCAATTCAGGCCGGAGCTTTCGGGCGAGCGGATACGGGATCTGTTCGCCGAGAATTCGGTGTCGATCGTAGAGGCGAGTATCTATTCCGCAAACCAGTTTGTCTTGCGGGTCGACGAAACCTCGAAGGCCGACGCTTTGCAGATCAGCGCCCGGTTTCAATCAATGAATGATCTCGTTGAGTTTGCGCATCCCGACTTCATCACAGTCGTCGAGCCACGCGAACTCCTGCCGAACGATCCGTTATTCGGGCACCAATGGCATCTTCGCAACACAGCGCAGGGCATGGGCGAGGAGGATGCAGACATCGACGCTTCGCTGGCGTGGGATATGGAGCAAGGTGCAGCCGCTACAACGATTGCGATTATCGACTTCGGCTTCGAGATAACGCATCCGGACTTGCAGCCCAACGTAGTAAGCGGCTGGGACTTCGTCCAGAATGACAATGATCCCTCGGGGCCTGATATAGCCAGCGGCAGCAGACATGGCACGGCCGTAGCCGGCGTGGCCGCAGCAAGAGGCAACAATGCGACCGGTGTCGCGGGCAGCTGCCCTCAATGCAGTCTGATGCTGCTCCGCATAGGCGCGTCATCCGCGGCTTCGACGGTCGCCGCGGCAATCGGCTACGCTGAGAACCACGGTGCAGCAGTCATATCGAACAGTTGGAGCTATCCTGCGGCTCCGGCGCTCGTGAATGCTCTGAATAGTGCGGCAACGTCAGGCCGCGCGGGACTGGGCAGCGTCGTTTTGCTTGCTATGCGCAACTCGCACGTCGACGATTGCAGCTCCTCCCGCCTTCCGTCGCTGGACAGCGTGATCTCGGTGGGGCGTTCGACCAACCGGGATTTGATCGACGATCTTGCCCCCTTTGGAACATGCCTGGATCTCTTGGCTCCTACAGCCTGGCTGTCAACTATCTCTTCGGGCAGAGGAACGTTGTGGATCACCTCAACCGACATGTTGGGAACTGCAGGATACAACACCAATGACATCCTTGCCCCCTGCCCTGAGCTGGTTTCGCCCCCGGCCAACGCGCTCGACTACACCCGCTGTTTCATTGGCACTTCGTCGTCAACACCTTTGACCGCGGGGGTGGCGGGTTTGGTACTCACCGCGAGCCCAGGTCTCACTCGGCTGGAGGTTCAGCACCTGCTGCAGGATACGGCCGACAAAATCGAGGATTCAGTCGGCGTGTATTCTCCGGGCAACGGGCGTAGCGCGCCGTCCTCCGGCCCACCTAGCCATGGTTGGGGGCGCCTCAACGCCTTCGAGGCCGTACGCGTGGCGGCTTCTGCCGCTCAGGGGGGCCGCGCTGGCGTCGACCTGTTTTTGCGCGACAACCGCCTGGACTGGGGCAACACCGAACAGCCCAGCAATACGCAGTTCGAGGCCCCGCGCGGCACGATCGGCCATTGGGAGAGCATGGACATCAAGGTGGACGCGCCACCCTATCAAACGGCGCCGACCGCCGCGACGTTCGAAAACTTTCCCGATGAGACGCCCAGCGCAGTGAGCGGTGACGTCAATCGGGTCTATGTTCGAATTCGTAACCGCGGCCCAGAAGAGGCCGCAACGGCAACGGTCAAGCTGCATTGGGCTCAATTCGGCACGGCGCTGCCGCCGCTACCCGCCGACTTTTGGACGCAGTTTCCGGCCGACTCGACGGATACGTCGCAATGGCATCCGCTCAACTGTGCCGGCTCAAGCGGTACGACGTGCACAGTCGCAAATCTCGCCTATTCGGGCTCCTCGGTAGCAATGACGAGCGGCGATGCCGCCCGCATCGTTCAGTTCGACTTTCCGGCGCCCGCAGTTGACCCGGCTTTATCCAACCATTTCTGTCTGCTCGCGATGGTGGACTCCCCCCAGGATCGGATCTCTCAGGCTTCCACGGCGAGCTTCTTCGTCGACGGGATTACACCTAACGATAATAACGTTACTCACCGCAATTATGTAAATCTGCCGATGATGCGCTCTTTCGTCGAGCGTCTCCTTGTCCGCAATCCATTCGATAGGCCGATACGAACTGAACTTCGCGTGACGGCGCCGGCCGACTGGGAGGTTTCGATCGATTCTTTTGGGGTCGGAAAGCCATTCGAGCTCAAACCCCTAGAGCAGGTTCCTGTCAGCCTGACGATCGGCAACGCATTCGGCAGAGGCGTCGTGACCCTGTCACAGGAGGAGCTGGAGGGGGAGAAGACTACGCTCATCGGCGGATTGAGCCTGCGCTTTCGGCCTGAGTGAATATCGAAGTGCCTATTCTGCAACTGTGAGCAAGAGGGATATTATGGAAGACCGTAAGGAATTTTTCTTCGTTAACCGGTCGTTTCCGGCGGCACTGGCCATTGCCGCTGGAATCCTGCTGGCTCCCTGTCAGTCGGCATTTGCCGCTGAATGCACAAAGAAGCAGTCGGAGCCTGCAATGGACGCCGCTATCGAAACTCAGTGGGGTGGCGTCACTGTGCCGTCTGATGACCGGCAAAAGATCGACGATCTGTTCAGCCGCTACGCGTGGGCTCTTGATGAGCGTGACCCCGACCGGTTTGCAGCTCTGTTTACCGTAACCGGAAGCTACGAGGTTTGCACGGGCGAGGGAAACATTCGGATCTACGTCGCAGCATCAAATGAAGAAATCAAAATGAAGATCAAGCAGGAATTCGACCAGACAGAAGATGTCTTCCAGCCCCGACACGTTCTCGCCAACACGCTTCTGCGTGCCCTCGACAAGAGCCAGGCCTTTCTCGAATCGAAGACGACGATGATGGTCACTGTTCAACGAAGCGACGGCGATCGAGTTTTGCCTGAGCCGGACTATACGGCGGATGTAAGAGGCACTCTCGAAAGGGATGGCTCCGGGATCTGGAGGTTTACGAAGCTGACTGTCTACGCCGACACACCTGAATTCGAGCCCATGGGACGGTGAGTTGCGGCACCTGCGCAGAACGCTTGCCGCTGGTTCGGCTGTCATCGGGGCACTCGTCTTGGCCGGTCTTGCAGGCAATACCGATGGATCGGAGTGGCCCGGCGGGATCTCGGACGAGTCCTTCGCCGACGCCTTGCGGCGCTGGAATGGCGACATATTCTGGGAGCCGGCTTCCCAAAGCACCGACTCCGTCACACGGTTTGGCGATGAGGCTCGCGCTGTCTTCGGGCCGATTCCCGAAGCAGACTGTGGGAGCCCGGATGCGAGAATCTTTCCGCTCGAAGTCGACGGCAACATTGTCGATCTGGTCCCCAATCCAGACAAGCCCGGCCGCGTCCTAGAGTTTCAGCATAGGGACGTTTCCGGCAACGTGGTCAAATGGACCACGAGCATCCCAAAATGCGACAAGCCTTCACTGGCCGGCACTGTCGCCTATTGCGGGCTGAACTCGCGCTTGCATCGTGTTGTTCGCGGCAATGTGGAATGGCTGTTCTTCTGCCGTAAGTCGAACAGCAGCCAGGAGGTCGCGAGTGATCCCTTTTGGCAAAGTTCCGACCCGCGCTTTGCGCTCCTCGGCACGATCGGCTTTAACAAGAACTCCGGCGAGATCGTCTTCTTTGACGGGCGTAAGGATCGAGCCGGGTTCGACTGGTCGAAGCCCTTTGTTCCCCCAGGCGGCCACTCTTACACCGATGCCACCGGGCGTGCGGCTGCGGCAGCGCTATACGATCCGACATTTCAGATCCGATGCCATTCGTGTCATGACAACAAAAGTCCCTACGTCATCGATCCGCACGTCGGACAGTCACGGGTCGGGTATTTTCTCGGAGGCAGCGATGCTCGTGCCGTTGCATTTAGTCTCGGTGACTATTTGCCTGAAAGATCCCGCCTCGAAGGGGCTCCCTTCCGCATCGTCGGTTCCGGATACACCAGCAAATACGGGGGGGACATCGCGGGTGCCAGAACGGTGCGGGATCCGACCGGGAACTGCACGAACTGCCACACGTTGACGACACAGCTGACAGGCAGGCGCCTGGCTGCCGATGCCGTCGGGCGCCAGCCATTCATAGCCAATCCCGGCTGGGGGCAGACGCTCGTTCTTCAGGACGAAAAAAAGACACTCCAGCGGATTGACCGGCACAGGACTGATTGGGCGCGCCGAAGAGGCGATGGCAAGATCCACCCATGGATGGTCCCTGGGGATGGTAACATACTCTCCAACACGGCTCCTGAAATAGATGGCTCGGACTGGAAGACGTTGAGCACCTGCCTATGGGGGGCCGGCGGGGCGGAGTGCGGCTATCGGCCTCTCTACACGCCCTGTCCCCCTCCGGAGACAGATGGCGCCAGGGTCATCGACGCTGGCATCGAAGTCCTGCCGGCACCGATAGGCGAGATCAATGCTAATCGCGCGCTTCGGGTCAGCTGGAAATATGTCAACGACTACGGCGGGGTTCCCGAACGCGATGATGTGCGATTCAATGTGGCGATGGGCCGACAGGCGATCACGGCGTCCGCCGGCGCTCCCGGAGCCGGCTATCCGACCATGGAGGATGCCCGGGGCGCAGGCTATACCCCCGTCAGGCAAGGGATTTCCGTGTCCCCCAAGGCAAGGCTCATTCAGAATATCTCCTATGCGGGGCACGCGCGTTGGACGGAACCTGCCCCGTCCAGATCGCCTCGGCTGTTCGAACTGTATCTGCCCGCGGTCTGCGGTCAGCGTTATCTCGTGCGAGTTTTACCCAAGCGGTTTTGCTTTGATCAGAGCAACATCGTTTATGGATCGATAGATCATCTGCTCTATGCCGACGTTCCCTGCGGGTGACCGCCGCCTCAATATTCGTCCGCTCCTTTGGGTTGACAGGCGCTTGGGCCAGTCACATCGTTGTGCGGCCTATTGTGCGACACTGACCGCTCGATGAGAGCTATAGGCTGCCGATTGGGAGCTCTACGATGGACGACGTTGCGAAATGGCTCGGCGGCTTGGGGCTCCAGCAGTTCGTAAGTACATTCGCGCTCTTCCAATTGGACTTTGACGCCCTGCGTTCCCTTTCGGACCAGGAATTGCAGGAAATGCAAATCCCGCCTGGTCCACGCAAGAAAATACTGGCCGCCATCAAATTGCTGAACGAGGCAGATCGCCCGCCGGAGCGGAGGCAGATAACCCTTCTGTTCTGTGATCTCGTAAACTCCACGGAGTACGCTGTTCGGCTGGAACCGGAAGATTTCCAGATATTGACAGAAACCTATCTTCAGCGGTGTACCAACATAGTGAGAAGCCGCAGTGGCATGATTGTAAATTACAGTGGCGATGCTCTTCTCGCGTTGTTCGGATATCCGTTTACGGAAGAGGACGACGCCGACCGTGCCGTGCAGGCGGCGCTGGACATCGTACAAATCGCCCCAAGCATCGATGTCTCCGGTGGTCCACCGGTCCAAGTGCGGATCGGAGTTGCAAGCGGCCTTGCGGTGGTGGCCAAGCTTCTCGGCGCAAGCAAGGGCGGACCCCCTGTGCCTTATGGCCCTCTTCCTAGCCTGGCTCAAAGGTTGCAGGCTCTCGCGCTTCCTCAAACCGTGCTGACGGATCAGCATACTTACAATGCCACAACAGGCGCGTTCGAATTCACCGACATAGGGCTGCACTCGCTGAAGGGATTGCCCGAACTCCGGGTCTGGCGTGTCGAACGTCCAAGAATCCTTGAAAGCCGGTTTGCCAAGAAGACCCGATTGTTCAGGCTTGTCGCCCGAAGCGCGCAACTGCGGAAGCTCGTCACTCATTGGGACAAGGTAGTCGCGGAACGTCGCGGTCGGGTCGTTTTTCTGTCCGGAGAACCCGGTATCGGAAAGTCCCGCCTCGCTTTCGAGGTCCAGCAGCGGATTGCGCGATGCACGCATCTGTCCCTTCAATGCTCGGCAACTTTCTCAAACAGTGCCTTCTATCCATTTCTCAACCTCCTGAAACGCTATGCTGGCATCCGGGACGGGGATCCGCCACACGTTACGCGGTCCCGCCTCGAGACCATTCTGGCAACGAGTAGTGTTTCGAAAGAGGTATCGCTGCCGATATTCGAAAGACTCTTGTCCATTCCGCAGGTGCCCGTTCCCCAGCCAGGTCCCGCGCCTGTGGAGTTGAGCTCCGGACGTCAACAGGCCATTTCTCGCCGGGTCCTGGTGGACTGGTTGCACCATGTCGCTCAGCTCAATCCCGTCCTCGCCACGTTCGAGGATGAGCAATGGATTGATCCATCGTCGCGCGACGTCCTAGATGTGCTTATCAACGAGGCGTTCTCGCACCCAATGCTGATATTGGTCACCAGCCGCGGAAAGTCCGCCGAGACGGGCAGAAAAGCCAGACATGTATTCGAGATGCAACTAAAGCGCCTGAGCCGCCGCGAGTCCCAGACGCTGGTTCATGACGTAGCGGCGGGCGCAAATCTGCCGGAAGAGGTCCGCGCACGCGTCCTGAACAAGGCCGAAGGCGTGCCACTTTATGTCGAAGAACTCACGCGCGCGGCCATGGAGACGGGGCTGCCTCACGACCCTCAAGAGCAAGAGGCTCCTAAATCTGACATCCGCGTTCCCCGGGTCTTGCAACTGTCCTTGCTGTCGCGCTTGGACAAGCTGGGGTCCGGCAAGGTGATTTCGCAGGTGGCCGCGGTCATTGGCCGCGAGTTCGATCTCAAGCTACTGGCCCATCTCTGCGGTCTGTCGAGGCGGGCTCTCGGTTCCGCGATTGTGCGGCTGACAGAGGCGGGGCTTGTTGCACCTCAGCTTTTCGCAAATCGTTCCTCGTACGCATTCACGCACGCCCTTCTGCAGGAAGCGGCCCGTAGCACGCTGGTGCGCGAGCGCCGCCAGGAACTGCATCGACTGGTAGCGCAAGCCATCGAAAGCCTGGACCCAAAGAATGCGGCAGAACATCCGGAGCTGCTTGCCCAGCATTTCGCAGAGGCTGGTATGTTCGAGCGTGCGGCCGACTGCTGGTTATCCGCTGGCCGCAATGTTGCAAAGACCTGGGCCAAGGTGGAGGCAGCCAACATGTTCGCGATGGGTCTGGCTTGCCTCGAACGGCTGCCGGTTTCGCGGATGCGCAGCGAAAAGGCTCTGCGCTTCGAACTTGAGCGAGGGGATGTTCTCTATGCTACGTTCGGATACGTAACACGCGAAGGTAGTACGGCCTATCGCAACGCCATGCGCCTTAGCGAGGAGCTTGGGGATTCCGAGGCGCTGATCAGCGCTTTGGACGGACTGTTCGGCACGGCCTTCAACTCCGCCCGTTTCACCGATGCCGAATGGGCCAGCGATCAGTTGATCGAAATTGGAAGAAAAAGTGACAGCCTCAGAGCGCGGGTCCTTGGGCTTCAGTTTAAGGGCATGAGCATCTTTTGTGGCGGCAATTTCAGAGGCGCCCGCCGCTACCTCGAACGGTCGCTCGGCTATGAGGCGCAGGCCAAGTTGATTGGCAGCGATTTCCCGAGCATGGCCTATCTGTACCTTTCCTGGACAATGCACCTTCTTGGCCACCCGAGGCAGGCACTTGAGCAGTATAGTAAGGCGGAAGCCGTGACGCGCAGGCAAGCCGCGGCTCGGGTCGAGCGATGGGAATATAGGCTGTCTGCTTGCCTCGGTAACGGTTGCATACTGCTTGCTCTACAGAACAACACTGCGAAACTGAAAGAGGCGACCGAGGAGCTGGTTCCACTCGCACATGACCATGGTCTTAACCTTTGGGAAAATATGGGAAATTTCTTCACGGCCTGGGCCATGGAGAGTGCGAGTCATGACCCCGCTGGCTTGCAGAGCATGCAAACAGTTTGCGATCGTCTCGGAGAGCAAAAGATCGATAAGTCCTGCTACTTGGGGCTGCTTGCTAGTGCCTACATACAATCAGGGAATTTAGGAAAGGCCGTCGCAGCAATTGAACAGGGACTCGAGCATGCCGCAAGTACCGGTGAGTACTATTTTGCCGCAGAACTCACTCGGCTTCGCGGCGAGGTCCAGCTGCAGTTGAAAGACGACCCCGTGGGAGCGGAGGCGTCATTCCGTGAAGCCATAAATATTGCGCGCGAGCAAGGTGCGAAGACCTGGGAAATTAAGGCGACTCAAAGCCTGGCTTCCCTTTGGGATACGCTTGGGCGACAATTTAAGATTGACAGTGACTTAGAACTAGTTCCCGCAGAGCTCAAGCGCAGGCCAAGGGGGCGACGCCCGTTCACTTCGCGACTCGCCTGATTACTGCTGCTCACCGTGAACTTTCTCAGGTGATGTCACTTTAACATTTAGAACAGCGGTAAGGGATATGGCTTCAACCTCAAGCGAGGCCAACCGCGGCTCTCCATATCCTGAAGGCTGCACGTCGATGCCGCCGGGTATCGGCGGCGGAGCGACTACTGCCAGCCTGAATGAAGAGATTGCGCACGGCGGAAAAGACCGCAATGAACCGCTGCAAGGCCCCTGCTGATCGAAAGCGTTGCATCACCGCCTCGCGCTTTCGCAAGGGCAGATGCGAATTCTCCGCGCCATTGTTCAAGCCCTTATGAGCGCGATGCTCGACATCGGGCAGCACCTGACACTTTGCCGCCCCAGGAGCGCAGCTTGTCGGTGATGATCCGCTTAGATGGCAGGCCTTGCTTCTTCAGCAGTTGTCGTTTTGCATTTAATTGGGTTCTTCCTCAATTTCTGTGGTTAACAGAGCCTTAGCGCCGCTATTGCTATCTGCGGGGATGCGAACGCAATTGAAATGGTCACCCGGCCCAGGGGTCAAAGGTCTGGGTATCGCCCTTCAAGATGCAGAAAACTGGCTTGTTTCTGCCGCTGCAAAACCTATCGGTATCTGCCCGGATTGCGGAACGCGAAGCCGGCACCGGCACGGCTGGCACAACCGCCGCCTCCAGGACTTGCCTGTTCAGGGCCACGTTGTGAAAATCAAACTCGCACTGAACCGGTGGCAGTGTAGACACAAAAAATGCGGGCGGCGGACGTTCACCGACAGGTTGCCCGAGATTGCTTCGCCCTACATGCGACGAACTGAACGGATGGCTGAAATAGTGGGCTTGATTGGCCACAGGATGGGCGGTCGCCCGGGTGAATACTTGATGCATCGGCTCGGCATGCCGGTCAGCGACGACACGATCGTGCGGCAATTGAAGCGCGATAATCCGGCGTCCATACAAAAAGACAATATCCGGGTCGTGGGCATTGATGATTGGAGCTGGCGGCATTCCTCGTGGTACGGGCACGATCATGGTCGATCTCGAGCGCCATTCGCTCGTCGATGTTCTGGACGACCGCAGCGTCGAGAGCGCAAAAGCATGGTTGCGAGAACGTCCGACTATCGAGGTCGTTAGCCGAGATCGCTGTGGCCTACATGCCCAGGCAGCCCGGGAGGGCGCACCGCAGGCCCGCCAGGTAGCTGACCGTTTTCATCTGGTCCAAAATCTCAGGGAGGCAAATAAAGAACAGATGAGCGTCTACGGTCACGCCAATGTTAGACCCATTCTCTCTGAAGATGCTATCGCCAGCGCCAGGTCACAACAGCGCCGTGTCCGCTTGGCGCACAGGCAATCTCGCCAGGACATATTCGACACGTTTAAAGCTTTGCGGCAGCAGGGCCTCACCTACAGCGAGATTGCAAGGCGGACCGGATACGAGCGCCGCAGCATCGCGAATTGGCTTACTTCCAACGCACCTCGAGACAGGAATCGGGCGGCATTGAATCCGACATCGCCACTGTATTTGGAAGCTTTTCTGGCTGAATGCTGGAAAAATGGAAACCGGGTTGGGCGCCATCTGTTTTACGATATCAAGAACCGCGGTTACACGGGAAGCCGCTCCAATCTGGAGCGCCTGTTGAAGGTGTGGCGTGAAGTCGAAAACATTCAACCCGACGAGCCGCCTCCGGATATGGATGTTTCAGAGCCCGTCCGCGATCCTGACACCGGCCATATGATCTCGTCTGTGGTGGCCGCAGCTTTGTGCATAAAACCGCGCGGCCCACTGACCGATCGTCAGGCCGGAAAGGTCAATGCCTTGAAGCAGGGCTCGACGGTCTTCGCCATAATGCGTGGCCTGGCCATGCGTTTCAACGGCATCGTGCGCAGCAGGAGCTCGGAGGCACTGGATGAATGGATCGGCGATGCCATTGATACCGAACTCACGGCGATCACGCGCTTCGCCAGCGTTTTGCGCCGGGATATCGATGCCGTCAAAAATGCAATCGAACTCCCCTGGAGCAACGGTCAAGCGGAAGGGCAGATCAACCGCCTCAAGATGCTGAAACGAGCAATGTACGGTCGCGCCGGCCCAGAACTGATGAGGGCGAGAATGCTGCCGCTGAATCACAGATTTGAGGATGAACCCGTTTAACTTCCAAGCGACAGGAGGCATTCGCTCCTGCTTTCCGAGCTCAGGCGGACCACGGGGATTGGGGTGCAAGCGCCTGCGCGGGGAACCGGCTGCACGGAGCGGAACGTTAGTGGAGTGGAGGAAGCTGGGCGGCAGGCGCTTGAAGGGGCGAAGCTCCCCGGCCCCTCCCCCGTATGTTCAATGCTCGGCACAAGCCGCACCATTCTGATGGGCCCCGTCAAACAAGAGCTGTTGGTAAGATGAGCTCACGTGCCGCGTGACTACGGTCACCCGATTGCGCGATTGCAGGGGGTCATCACGTTGAATAAGCTGCGCAGCATTGCGAGGCAGCACAGCAAACGAGGATGAGAATGGCAATCGGTACCGTGAAGTTTTTCAATCAGGAAAAGGGACACGGCTTCATCTCTCCCGATAACGGCGGAACAGATGTGTTCGTCCACGTGTCGGCGATCGACGGGGGAAGCCTCCTTCTCGACGGCCAAAAGGTCACTTACGAGATTGGCCAGGATCGCAAGACTGGAAAATCGAGGGCCGAGAACGTCAGGACCGTCTGAGCCGCATCAGGGCGCCAGGCATTCTTCACAGATGCCGCAACCGTCAACGTCCATTGTCGAGGCAAGACGCTTCTTTTGACAACAGAGGCAAGTCACGGTGCTCCGCGAATCCGTTGTCCCGCTGAGGCGGGATGACTTCGATTTCGCGATCGAAAAATGCGTGTGTGCCCGGTTGATCCATCTCGATGCTCCGTGTCGGGGATGGAAGCTCAGATAGGAAGCTTTGAGGTGAGTGCAAGGCGTATTGTCGCGGCGTGGCTTCCCGCCAGCTCAATAACCTAGCGATCCGCCAACGGCGAATGCGGCTTGTTAATTATTATGCCGAAGCCGTCGCTGCTATTCTCGATGAACTCTATGCCAGCGACCTCAAACACGTGCTTTATGCCATTCAGCGTGGCGTCTCTCAGCAGTTCACCTCTTTCCAGGCGGCTTATCGTCTGCGTCGAAACGTTTGCCGCGGTGGCTAGCTCCCGCACACCCCACCCCAAGGCGACACGAGCAAGCTTGCACTGGATAGCATTCATTTCACCACACTGTTGTGATTTTTCTTGCCCATTTGGCTCGGCAACGGTACCCTCCTAAGCTGCAATCGGCTGGACCCACGTGTTCGTACCACGCGAGACCAGCCTGACCACAATCTAGCTTGTTGGAGCTTGGATCATGGCTGATTCTGAGATTAGCAGAACTTTGCCTGCAATTACGCCTGGAAAAACAGACGTGGACGATGGCGCCATAAAAAACCTGCCGTACCAGATCGATCGACGTAATCTTCTCCCCGTTGCCGCACGCTTGCTAAGCGCCCGCATCGCAGAATCTGCCGGCAAGCGCAGAGAGAGCGGTCCGACGCCTGTCAGAGAACTGTGGCCCCGATGGTATGCGTACCATCATCACTGCGCCCGATCCGCTCGTCTCAGAAAAAAGCTTGCTGCGGATATGCTGCAAGCAGCCGGCGGATTGCCGATTTCTGAGCTGGAAAGAGTTGGAGACGACGGCTCCGTCGCGGTTCGCTCATTTGCCGCCATGAAGAGCATCGCGAAGTTGAATGTCGCCTCAGAAGCCGAGCTGCGCGAGCGTCGGAAACAGTGGACGGAGGCTGATCAGCGCCTTGGCTACAGTGCAGTCGCCGCTCTGGAACAGGAGCTCGCAGAGCAAGCGGGGATACTGGGGCGCGTGATGTTGATCGCACGGCCCTCCTCGGTGATCGAAGTCGCCGCAAAGCTCCATTGCCTGATCGTTACGCACGATCCGGGTCTCAAACTCGAGGACACACCCTGGCCAGAGCTGCGGACCATATTGAAGGACCTCATCCGGATCGCCGGGACGCGAAACCCAAAAACCTCTGCCGGAACGGCTGACGACGCGGTCGAAACCAAGCGTGAAGGTTCACTCCGACAGGGAGGTCTATTCAAAATGGAACGCGGCAAAACAGCGAGCGTGCGAGACATTCTGAACCTGGCAGCGCAATATAGAGCCGCTGCCGCCAAGGTTGGTGAATCCCCGTCCCGGGGTAAGCACCTTCCGCAACGGCTGCTGGCTCTTCATGCGATCGAGCTCTATCTAGATGCACTGCTTCAGGCCAAAGGTCACGATCACAAGACGATCCGTGAATTTCAACATGATCCTGGCGAGCGCGCGCGAATAGCAGTGGCCGAAGGACTTGTCCTGCGCAAACGTACCCTGACGCACCTGGCAACCCTCTCCTCAAGCACCGAGTATCTCGTCGTCAAGTATGCTCCTGAGCTGAATTCCACCCTCTCGCAGGTGAACCGCGTAATGGCGACGCTCGAGGAGATTTCGCGGAAGGTCCGAAAGGTGGTGAGGGCGCCCAAGGACCTGTAAGCCCGTAAGTGGACAATCCGATTTAGCAATCACAAGTTCTGGTCAATTCGACTACCCGCACCAGCCGAACATCTTCTTGGCGCTTCTGGCTTCCAGTGGATACATTATGCGATCTTATTGGCCCAAAGCGTGAACATTCCCGCAACGAGCCCCCACATCGCATCTTTCTGAACTGACCCTCTCTAACGTCAACAGGAGGGGAACCATGACAACAACAAACGAAATCGCGGACCAGATCGCATCATTAACGGCCTAACCAAGCTCCAGGGAAAAGCAGTCGTCGAACTGCGGCGGCGGTCTCGGGAGCAGAGACGTCGATCCCAGTTTCGGCAAGTTCAAGGTGAAGGACGCTCCCGAGCGGGAGTCCCGCAATCTGGCGACGGGACAGACCATCAAGGTCGCTGCTGCGAAAAAACTCAACTTCGCGCCGGCAAAGGCACTCAAGGACGCGCTCAACAACGATAGAGGCTCCGGCATCGCCGGAGCCTCACCATGAAAGTTATGCCGTCACAACGGTCTGACGTTTTCGGCTTTCGATTTTCCTGTCTTACGATCTTGTCCAAGGTCGTAAGATACCGTTTGCCCTTCTCTCAGAACGTCACCGTATTGCAGCGCGGAGACATGCACGAACACGTCAGCGCCACCGGGATCCGGCGTAATGAAACCAAAGCCTTTGTCCGCGTTAAAAAATTTCACCTTGCCTGTCGCCACGTTGTCTCTCGCCTTTTAGCCACGTCCGGCTGACATCCTATTTTTCAAGCAGAGCTAAAGCAAGCCGAGAAGTTGAGCGAGCTCTCGCTAGAAAACAGGCCCATTGGGTCGATGGAGGCCGGCATTTTTGACGACTCGCTTCGCCGCGGTCGACCTGTGATTTGGGCTCCGCAGTCTGCCGGGCACCTTTTAGACCCGAACGCCGCACTCGCCCTTTCTGATCCAAGGTTCTCGAACGCCGCATAGAGCTGCCGTGCTTCGCGAGGCAGCTCGGCGTGGCGACCAACTGCCCCAGATGCCGACGAAATGTCAGAACCGTTCCGTCCGTGACGGCTCTGCATCGCATCAGGCGGTTCGCTCTGCATTTTTGGGGCGGCCGCTTATGTGCCGCCTTGCAGACTCCGAAGCATATAAGCAAGATCAGCCACCCTACTTGCGTGCCCCCTCTTGATTTTGAGTCATATTCCGCATGTCGAAACACCCCCAAGTACCCGGCGTCGACCTTAGGACGATCCGCGAGCTCTTTGCAAAGCACGAAAAAGCCAAGAACCGATATCTGCTCGCAACAGCGCTCGAGGTCTTGCCTCGCCCTCCTGAGGAGGCCGACGCGCTGTTGCGACAGTTGGCAGGCGCTGGATACATCAAGTGGGAAGGAACGAGTAGCAAAGACTGGGATCTTACCGCGTACGGTCTCCGGCTCGTTGCCGACGATCTGGCGCCCAGATTGACACGTCAAGCTGTCGACGAGGTTGTTGGCACTGTCCTCGATAGGGCTCGCTCGATCAACCGGGACGAACGACGCATCGTCCGCATAACCGAGATGCGCCTTTTTGGAAGCGCATTGGACAACGCCCGCAATGATTACGGGGACGTCGACTTAGAGGTCCACATTAGCGTACGCAAACTCCCCGAGGCGGAAGTTGCTCGCGCCCACGCTCACATCGCTGCCAAAGTTCCACAGTCCTGGCGCGATAGTTTCTTTCGGAATTTGAACGCCGAAGAAGACTACGATCGGCGGGATGTAACCAAAGAGTTGGCGCGAGGCATAAAGGGCTTGTCACTCTCAAGCAGAGCAACCGAATCCCTTGGCTGCGAGTACCTATGCATTTACAAGTTTGATCTCGACACGTCTGCCGAATTGGCTCCAGCTGCGGAAATCGTAGCTCGCAGGACACCAGCACTAAAGCCCGCAGACGAGATATTACCCGTCCCACTTCCCGCCCACACAATCATCGAACCGATAGGGCTGGCCAAACCCGATGAGACGCTGCCCTCCCGCGGTCTTTCGATCCGGATGGAGGACCTGGCATTCGACGAAGCTGTGGCGTGGCTGGGGCAATCAGGAACCGATGGTTCCCACATTGCCATCGATACAACCTCGAACGTCGCCCGCAGGTTTGCGGGAGCGCGCTTCCTCTTCGACGAGTGGCGCGACCCCGGGCTTAGTGGACTAGAACTCTTCCAGCGCACTCTCGATTGGGCATCACTCTATGATCTGCCGATATCAAAGGTGGATCGGGTCTTCACCCTGCGCACGTTTCGCAAGACCCGCATCGCGAATTTCCACGCTTTTATGGTGGAGCGGGTCGCTGATCGGATCGACGCAGACCTCGTCCTCCGGCAGTTGGACCACGATCCGTCGCGTCGGCAACGCCCCGGAACCTCCTTCCATATCTCTCCACGCATGGTCGCCGCACATCACTCGCTTGCCGTCGCTCTTGCAAGGATGCTTGATGAAACTCGGCTAACCGGCCAGGTCGATTTCCGTGCCGAATTCGACCTTACGGGGCAGCGACGAAATTCATACGCAGCGTTGCCAGATCTGTCGGATATCTCGCGTCTCCTACGGCGTATGCTGCCAAGGGTCATCTTTCCCGACGACGTCTTGGCGGAGGCTAGAAAGCGGAAAGAGGAGTACCAAACGTCTCTCCCGATCAATCGGGAATTCGCAATCCGAGCATATCGATGTGATGGAACTCAACAACCCACAGCGTTTGCAGCAGCGAGTTTGGGTGCGGAGTGGTGGGAGGAACCAGTCGAAATCGATGACGAAGGAAATGAAGTACTCGGGTTTCTGAAAGGCGAAGAGGAACTGTGGAGTGCCTGTGAGCCGTTTGAAGAGCGTCTCCGGGACGCGTTGGCAGAGCTGCCGGGCTGCAACTTTCTCTCGATCAGTCACGAAGCTCCAATCCCGGCTAAGTAGGGAGACTGTCCCGTTAGTAACCATGGAAACCGTGGAAATCAGCAGCGGGAGCGACTTTGCTCTCTAGACGATCCAACGCGCGCAAGAAATCGTGACGGCAGAAGGCGCAGCCTTTGAACCGCCTTCGCGATCAGTGCGTGGTGACGCCCGATCTCTCGGTTTCCCCACTACTTCACCACTCGCCGATTTCTATGGATTCAGCAGTTTGAAGTTTGTTGCAGTTGCTACCTAAATGCGAAAATACCCCTTTAAATTGTTGGATCTCTGTGCAAGGTTGTCGCCCGTCTACAACCATGTGTTTCTCTTACATTCTGATTCAAAATGCAGCCAGAAGTCTTCGCACTATCTTCTAATGCATTCTGCGTGCTGCGCGCTTCGTATACTTCGACAGCCTCTGAGATCGCCGAATTGATGGATGAAGCACAGTTCGAAGGAACTGTCAGCGAGTCCGATCTCCACAAAGCCCAGCAAGCGCTCGTGATCCCAAGGCTAAGGCTGGCTGCAGAACTTGGGTGGCTGCCGGAACTCAGCCAGGCTCAGATCGAGAAAATCTTCGATCGTCGGCTGACCCTTTCCAGCGGTGCGCTGCTCTCATCCGTCGAGATGCTGCCCGAGCTGGCCCGAGCCAACTTAATTGCGGATCTTTGCGGGCGGCAGGCCACCGACGTCGACGCGGTCAACGCATTGATGGCCTCATGGGATACCCTCGACAACAGCTCGCTGTTCGACTTCATTGGCTCCGGACGGAAGGTAAGCGGGTTCCCGTCTCCCGATTGGAAGAGCTTCCTGATCGCACTTCAGCATCTCAAGGAACGTCATGCGGCAACGGCGACAGCAAGCCTTCTCAGATCGCCGACGCCGCAGGACGCGGTCCGAAGACTTGTAGACGGGAACAGTTCGGACGGAGATCCGTCATCATTCCTCAGCTTGATCGTAAAGGAATATGAGAACCGAAACGAGGCGACGCTTTCCCGCATCACCGACGAAATCGGCGAAGCCGTGGAAGCTGGGAATTCTCAGCCAAAGCAAATCCAGTCTTCGGTCGCGAAGATCCACAAACTGCTGCTGGAATGGATGGATTTGCTTGGGCCGGTTTCCCCGTCCTATGTCTCGCGCGGCCTCACCGAACCACGCTCCAAGGCGCTTTTCCAAAAATGTCGGGCGTTCTCGCTTCATCTGGCCAACGACGAAGCTCGGTACGAAGATGCGCGAAAGATCGCCTTAGCACTCCTAACCTGTTTCATTCCATATCAGGAACTTACAAAGGTTGCCGAGAAGGATCTGAATGATCTCGACGACCTGATCAAGGAGCAAAGAGACCTCGAGCTTTTCCAGCCACTGTACAGCGCGTGCGATGAGGCGAAGTCTCATTACTTCGAGTTTTCGAAGACCCTAAAGGCGCAAGGTCTGAATGCGGGATCGTCGGCTCCTGTCGGGGCGTTGGTCAGGGCTACGAATAGTTTCATCGCAGGGAACGGAAACCCGAACGTTGGCGTGAACGTGTTGCGAGATCTGGCGCTGACATGCAACAACGATCACGGCGATCCGGAAGCCAGCTACCTCCTCACGCAGTTCGTCCTAGAGCGCTTCCGAACTTTGGTCGACGACGGAGTGGTCGAGACGCTAAAGGAGGATGCAGGCACGGTTTTCAAGAACTGGAAAATTTCAGATCTTGAAAAGAATTCAAAAAACCTGTCCTGGATGATCCAGCAGCTTCAGGGGATTGTCGCAGTCGCGCCGAGCACGGTACGACGGGAATTCTCCAACATGCTGGACGCCTTGATAGAGGCGAGGCGTAAAAAACGGATCAAATGGGCATGGATTGCTGGGATCGCTGCCATCATCATCGTTCCCGCGATCATCTCGGAAAACAAGACGAGCACTCCGCGCAGTAGCTACACCTCCTCCAATACGACAACAACACGTACGACAAGCTATTCCCCTTCCGTGGACGATTATCAGGAAAGCGTCCCGCCCATCGGGACCGGACTCACTCTTTCAAAGCCGCAGGTCCGGTACTGCACCTTTCAAGGTCGTCGGCTGGATCTGCTCAGAAGCATGGCGGCCACCAGCTCCGCGGTTTTCAAATTCAACGTGCTGATCGAAGACTATAACAGTCGTTGCTCAAGCTTCAGATATTGGGGAAGCGACCTGACGAGCGTCGCGGCTGAGGCCTCTGGCCGAACCGCCCAATTTCAACAGGAAGCAGCAAACCTATCGAGGAATTGGTGATGTGCTGGTCGGCAGAGTCACTCAGCGTCATGGCGCGCCTTTGCGTCGAACAGTGGAAATTGATCCAGCGCTTCAACAAGGCCATCGAGGCGCTCGAGGAAAGCGAAAAAGGCCGGCTGGCCTCGCAGATCAGGTATTCCGAACTCCAGCTCCAGACACTGGCTACCGCGGCTAACCTCAAGCTCGTGACATTCGATGGAGAGTCGTTCGGGCCGGGATCTCCGGCATCGGCCGACAATCTAGACGACTTTGCAACGGAAGAAGGTCTGATCGTCTCCAAGACGTTGGAACCTGCAGTCGTCAGCGACATGCGTGTAATCCTGCCCGGCAGGGTTCTACTGGACAACCCGGTTTAAGAAAGACGGACGCACAACATGTATCTTGGGATCGATCTTGGCACCTCGAACTCTGCAGTCGTCGGATACGTCGACGGACAGCTCCGTCTTTTCAAAGCCGCGGACGGCGGCGACGTCCTGCCGAGCGTCATCTATATCGACAGACGCGGGCACCGCTTCGTAGGAAAGAGCGCCTACGACCGAACCGTGACCTCGCCGAAGAGCGTGGCTTCAGGGTTCAAACGCCTCATGGGAACGAAGAGCCCAGTCCGGATCAATGATGAGGAATGGACACCAGAAGAGTGCAGCGCCGAAGTCATCCGCACATTGATATCCCAGGCGAACACGGAATCCGGCGGACAGGCCATCGAAGGAACCGTCATCACGATCCCTGCCGCCTTCAACCAGATGCAGAGCGAGGCGACGCTGAAGGCGGCCAGGGCCGCCGGCCTCGACAAAGTCAGCCTCATCCAGGAACCCGTCGCCGCGGCCATCGCCGTGATCGCGAAGTCGGCCGTTAAGGACGGTGTTTTCCTTATTTACGACCTTGGCGGCGGCACCTTCGACGTCGCGCTGGTAATCAGCACCGGCGGCGCTGTCAACGTCATCGCACATGAAGGCATCAACATGCTGGGCGGCAGGGACTTCGACAGACGGATCTTCGACAGCATCGTCAGGCCTTGGCTTGTCGACAATTTCAATCTCCCGGAACACTTCCAGAAGGAAGACAAATACCGTCACCTGACGACCATCTCTCATCACGCCATCGAGCGAGCGAAAATCCAGTTGTCGGCGTCCGGTTCTGCATCGATCTTCGCCAGCGAAGACGACGTCAGAATGACCGACGAGAGCAGGTCAGAGATCTTCCTCGGCATCGACGTTACGCGTGACAACATTGCAGCGGTCATTCGAGACAGGGTCGAGGCCACCATCGCACTTTGCCGAAAGATCATCGCCGACAACGGTTATCGGCCCGAGGACATCAGCAAGATCGTACCGATCGGCGGCCCGTCCAAGATGCCTCTGATCAGGGAAATGCTCCAGAACGAGCTTGCCATCGAGGTCGAACAGACCCTCGATCCGATGACCGCAGTCGCAATGGGTGCTGCGATCTTCGCCGAAAGCCGGGTTTGGGACGACGAGCAATCCACCCGCAAGGTCTCGCGCTCACGGGAGGAAGTCAGCGGAGACATCAATCTGATGTTTGACTTCCCGACCCGCGTAACGACTACGACGGCAAAGCTGAGCGTGAAACCGAGCGAGAACGATACTGGCCGCTACTGGATCGAAGTTACCGACGAAAGCGGCGGCACCACTGGAAGAACCGCGATCGACGGGCCTCTCCGCCTGACCCTCAATCTCAGGCATGACGGGGAAAACAAGTTTAAAGTCGTGGTCACTGGCCGCGATGGGCTGCCGATCGCAGGTCTCTCACGGCAGATCACGGTCGCCAGAGCACCCGCAAGCGCGGCCAGCATCCCGATGACGTATACACTCGCGGTCAAGACCCAGGTGGGAACCGTGGGCTACGAACGCAACAGGCTCATGCCGCTTGTCGCGAAGGGCACTCCTCTTCCGGCCGAAGGGAAGCAGAAATTCAGGGCGGGCAAGACGCTGCGGGGCGGCACCGACGATACGCTGAATTTCGAGTTTTTCGACATGGCGACGGGGGTGGACGATCCCGAGAAGAACCTCCACATCGGCGACTTCAGACTGCAGGGTTCGTCGGATCTAAGCCGAGGCGAACGCATCTCGCGCGGGTCCGAACTCATCGTCCACTGGAAGATGAGCGACAATGGCACGCTTTCTTTCGACGTCGAGATACCCGAGATCGGCCGACTGATCGACGCCCCTGCCCTTTACTTCGTCGAGGGTGGCCATATCAATTTCGAAGGAGAGCAAGGATCTCAGGTCGCGACGTCGCTGCTTGCCAGGGCGGAAGAAGATCTCGAAGGACTGACCGAGCTGATATCGAACAAATCCGCGGACATGAACGATCTTAAGAACCGCATTGAGGACCAGCATGCGGCGCTTGCCAACTCTGTAGATGCCGACACCCACCGGTCGGTGACCGAGGAAGCTCGCAAGATCCGGCAGGAAGTCGCCCTTCTAAAAATAAACCCGGAAAACGTAGAACGGGTTCTCAACCGAGAGGTGGAATCAGCCGAAACCGATTTCGACGACATCCGATCGATGGCCGATAACGACGAGATCGAGCGTCATGAACGCTTACTGGTGACCGCGAGACGAAACATACGGGAAGGCGATTTCGAGGCGGCACGCTTCGCACTCGACGAGATGCAGTCGGTTCGCTTCAAGATCGTCGCCAAGCAGCCGGAATTCCTCGTAAGCATGTTCGGCGAGATTGCGAGCGAGGACTATCTGGCGGTCGACCAAGCGGTACACCAGAAGCTGGTCGAACAGGGTTACGGCTTCATAGACGAAAACGATATGGAAGGGCTTCGCTCGGTCATCCGCGGCTTGCTCAACAACAGGGTCACGCTCGAAGTCAGCGGAACGAAGATCATCGAGTTGGCTCATCTGCTTGGAGGGTGAGAGTGGCCGGTATGACCGGCAGCGCGGGCCAAAGCCGGATTCATCGCAACGAGGTCTATGCAGAATTGCGCAATCCTGCCAATTACCGACCTATGCCAAAACAGCAAACAGATTACCAGAATACGAGGGGCCGTCTTCCAGAAGCCTTCGATCGCGGCGCCGTCCTTCGCGGGCAATTCGACAAGCACGATGGCAACGACCCTTATACGGATGCTGATGTGCTGACGGCCGAGCTGCTAAAGATCGCCGGTCGATTGGGCTAAATCAACAAGATCGTCTTTCTTCAAATATTACTTCAGGCAACACATGATGAATCTCTTCAATCCGAAAACACTGTCGCGGCACTACAATACAAGAACACCCCCTCCCGATGCACATAGGATCCGGCTCGAAGAATGGGCGGAGCTGATTCGCTCAGGTCGAATCGAGCGGATCAAAGAAACGTCTTTGCACGGCGATTTCAAGTCGAGCATCATTGAAGGCGTTTTGGGCTATGTGAGTGCCGTCCAGAGTCCCGATCATACCGTGACCTCGGAACAGGCTATTTTGCGCGGCTCCGTGGACTTGGCTTTGGGGCATTTCGGAGCCGACAAATCTCAAATCGTCGCGCCGTTGGAGTTGAAGGGAGCAAAGACCAGAGACCTTGATGCTATCATGCCAGGCCGCGCCAAAAGCCCGGTCCAGCAGGCGTGGGAATACGCCACAAATGCACCTGGGGTGAAATGGGTGCTGGTGTCGAATTATGTGGAGCTCCGCCTCTACGGTTTTGGCGAAGGTACTCAGGCCTACGAGAAGTTCGACCTGGCCAAGCTTACCGAGCCTGGCGAGTATGCCCGCTTCATGCTTTTGTTGAGTGCCGACAATCTATTGTCCGGCCGCACACTCAGTCTCCTCGCTGAAAGCCGCAAGGAAGACAAGGATATTACCGATGAGCTTTATCGCGATTACAAGGGGTTGCGCGGCACTCTAATTAGCGCCGTTCGCGCGGCCGCCCCGCACGTGGCGCCGTTAGATGCTATTGCCGCCGCCCAGACGATCCTCGACCGAGTGCTCTTTACGGCTTTCGCGGAAGACACCGGCCTACTACCAAAACGGATTCTGGAGAAGGCTTTCGAGCATGCCGATCCGTTCAATCCCCGCCCAGTATGGGATAATTTCAAGGGCTTGTTTGCCGCGATCGACAAAGGCAACGCTCGCTTGGATGTGCCTCCATACAATGGCGGCCTTTTTGCACCTGATCCGATCGTTGATGCGATCACTCTCTCTGATGAGGTTTGCGAGGGTTTCAAGAAAATCGGGGATTACGATTTTGCCTCACAGGTCTCGGTCACCGTACTCGGCCACATCTTTGAACAGTCGATTGCGGACGTAGAGCGTCTGCAGGCGATTGCCCGAGGTGAAGAGGTCGAGGAAAATAGGGCATCCGGTACAAGTGGTCGTCGGAAGCGTGATGGCGTTGTTTATACCCCTGACTACATTGCGCGCTTCATCGTCGAACAAACTGTTGGAGCACATCTGCGGGAAATTTTCCAAGCGATCCTGGCCACGTTTGCGCAGAAAGGTGCCCGCGCCGACGACCAGGAGATCAAATGGAGGCGGAAGAGCGCCGAGCTGGAGGCTTGGGAGGCATACCGCGATAAGCTAAAAGCGCTCAGGATTGTTGATCCGGCATGCGGGTCGGGCGTGTTCCTCGTCACGGCTTTCGACTTCATGAAGGCCGAGTTCACCCGGGTCAATGACAAGATTGCGGATCTCCGGGGTGGTGCTCGAGGGCTTTTTGATCCCGACAGCGAAATCCTCACCAACAACCTGTTTGGTGTGGATGTGAACGCCGAGAGCGTTGAAATCGCGAAACTTTCGCTGTGGGTGAAAACCGCCCGACGGGGCAAAATGCTCGACAGTCTCGACAATAACCTTAAGGTTGGGGATAGCCTGATCGAGGATTCCAATTTCGCTTATCTGGAGCATGGTTTCAGCTGGCGAACCGCCTTCCCGCAGGTATTCCGCGATGGCGGCTTCGATATTGTGCTCGGCAATCCACCGTATGTGCGGATGGAACTGTTGAAGGCGATGAAGCCGTATCTTGAAGACAGATTCGAGGTAGTTTCCGACCGGGCTGATCTCTACGCCTATTTCTTTGAGCGCGGCTTGAAACTGCTGAAGCCGGGGGGCCGTTTGGGTTATATATCGTCGGCCACGTTCTTCAAAACTGGATCCGGTGCGCCGTTGCGGCGCTTCCTGCGGCGGAAAGCCACGATCGAGCATGTCGTCGATTTTGGGGATTTGCAGATCTTCGACGGTGTCACGACTTACCCGGCGGTCTTGGTAATGCGTAGCGCGGAGCCCAAGGCCGATCATTCCCTCTCATTCTGGCGGTTGGACAGCCTGCCTGACTCTAGCTTCACAGCAAGCTACGCGACGCAGGCCAGCAGATACGCGCAAGCAGCTCTCACCGATGGCTCCTGGGAGCTTGAAAGCGCAACGCTGAAGGCTTTACGTGACAAGATCCGTAACAGCCGCCCGACTCTCAAAGAGGTGTATGGGGCACCGCTTTACGGCATCAAAACAGGACTAAACGAAGCATTTGTTATTGACACACGGACAAAAGAGCGTCTGTGTTCCGAGGATCCGAAGTCGGCCGAGTTGCTAAGACCGTTCCTGGAGGGGAAGGACCTTAAACGCTGGCGGCAGGAATCTCGCGGTAGATGGATCATCTATATTCCAAAGAATCGTATCCGGATCGACGACTATCCGGCCATCCGCGATTGGCTGCTGCCGTTCAAGGACCGATTGGAAAGGCGAGCCACCAAGCAGGAGTGGTTCGCGCTGCAACAAGCCCAGGAGGCCTATGCGCCGTTCTTTCAAAAGACGAAGATCACCTATCGAGACATCGCGGCCGAGAGCCCTTTTCACCTCGACGACTCGGGCAGTTATCTGGAAACCACAGCGTTCGCGATTCCATCCGACGACTTTGCGCTTGCTGCCATCCTGAACTCGAAAGTCTTGTGGTTCATCTTCAAAACTCTAACTCCGCTTGCCAGCGGCGGCTATTTTAGAATGAAAGCTCAATATGTTGGCCAGTTACCGGTTCCAGAGTGCACGCCAAGTGCCCGGCTCACATTGGCTGATTTTGCGAGAGACGCACAGCAGAAAGCGCAAACCCGTCTGAAGCTGCAAACCGGCTTCACCCGCCGTATTCCCGATCTTTGCCCACCTGGAAGAACGCCGACGCTCAGTAACAAGCTCACGGAATGGTGGACCCTCGAAGACTTTGCTATGTTCCGTTCGGAAGTGAAGAAAGCCTTCAAATCCGACATTCCCCTCGCCGATCGTTCGGACTGGGAAGATTGGTTCAAACGGGATAAGGAAAAAATCGGGCGGTTGACCGCCGATATAGCGGCGCAAGAGCGCAATATCGATGCCATAATCTACAGCTTGTTTAAGCTGACATCCGAAGAAATCCATCTCTTGGAGACGGTGACATAGGCTTTTCGAACGTCGAATTCATCGCCGGCTTAAATGAGGTCAGAACACGAACAGATCGAAATTGTAGGTTGCGGCGCACATATTATGGCGTAAATTCTTCCACCATGTCAGCACCAAACCAAGTCTTCAACGTTCTTACGGCAGTGTCCGAAAGAGCTTGAGTAAACAGAAGCGCCAGCCGCGTTTTTGGGCGTGAGCAGG